>CEOK01134513.1_pt1 | contig 12291 bp, 14 predicted proteins | sample 427001 | NCBI WGS metagenome assembly CEOK01 (sample SAMEA2591108, study PRJEB7988) | marine metagenome | isolation source: saline water (ENVO:00002010), including | reverse complement strand
CGCTTTTTTTTATTCTAAATAATTTTAATCTAAATAATTTTTCCAGTTCTCTTCTATTTCTGTTCTTGTTGATCCATAAAATGAATCGATCAATCTATTACCAAGTTCTAATTTTTGTCCACCATCACGTGTCATTGTTCTTAACGAAAGGCCATTAACATTTTTGTTATATCCCTTTGAAAAAATACTTAAAGGAAAAGTAAAATAAAAACCTTTATCAAAACTACCTTCACCAAACTCCTCAGCTGATACATTTGTTCTTGAAAAAAAGATACCAGCAGTCCATCCAGAAGGCATTCTCCTAGATAAATCCAATGTATAACCTTTATCTTGTGCTAAATATTTTCCATAACTCCATTTAGCAAGTATGTTTGTTGATGGATGATAATATGCAAGATTAAAATGTTGAGTTGATATCTCATAATCTAAGAAATCAAATTTTCCTTCAAATGCTCTTTTTCTTACTTGATTGTATTCAATACTATAAGCAAAATTAGATTCAAATGGCTTATACATAATTTCGGCAGCTACACCACCATACATTTGTTCAAGTAGACCGACAGAAACTTTTGAGTATAGATTATTATAAGGTGACCATATTCTTTCTAACTCTAAGTTTCTTATATAAAAATCTTCAGAAGTTTGTTGTAAATAGTCTACAATCTGAGTTCTAACAAGTTCAAGCCCTGAACTTGGCTCTGAAGCCTTTTCATCAAAATTATCTGTGATTGATTTTGCAATCGTAGTGTAAATAGCAAATTCTCTATTAAGTTGAATTTCAGAATTAAACTGTATTCCAATCCCTGTATAAATAAAACGCTGAGGAGATCCTATATGAGTTCTAATATCAGGTGCAATATTATTTATAAATATTGGGAAGTTTACCTTTGGTTTAAATTCATGATTTTTATATTCATGTGGACGAATGTTATTTATTGAAGAATTTCTTTGAACAAGCACATCCGGATATCTTTCATCTAAATTTAAATCTGACGATTTAAAAGTAATGCTGTTAATTTGAGCTCCTCTACTTATATGCCCAACACTTATTTTATCAAATTGAATATCATTAAATTTTGCCACCTCATTTGCAATAAACGCTGCTCTAGATGAATAAATAATTGGATTGAAGTGCTCAAATGAATCTACAGTTATTTCTAATTTTTCTTCTTTTACACTTGCAGTTTGCAAGTAAATTTTATTCCTATTTAGGTTTTCTAAAATATCAATATAAAATTCATTTTTTTTGTCAAGATTATATTGAGTGTTTTGAATGGATGGCTTAAATTTATTCTTTTTTCTTAAGGGCTTCTTTGAAGAAAAACCCATAGATAAACTTATATTCCATGTATTTCCCTTAATATAAGAAAAATCAATATTTCCAAAATTTTTATATTTATAACTTAATCCAAAATTAATATCTGATTCACTTTTTCTTAAAATAGGTGTGTCATCAGATCGGCCTTCACCACAGCAACTAAAATTATTATAATCAAATGGATTTGATTCTAACTTAAGCTTTAATCCCTTAACTTTTGGAACATCTATTTCTAAGCCAGCAAATAAAGTTGCATCACCTCTAAACCACAAATCGTAGCTAAGATTTCCTCCTCTATCAAAATTATCAGACTCTATTTGTCTTGAATCAAATCTTTCACTAATAAATGATAGTGGATTATTGAATTTTGAATCTCCAACAAACTTTCCCCAACCTATACCGCTTGTAAATTTAATATTATTAAAATTATATGTTGCTGCAACATATTCTTTTGAGAACATGCCAGTTCCAGCAAAATCATCTAAACCAACTGCTAAATGAGGTGCTAGAAGAAAATCTGGTTTATATGAAAATTTTATATTAAATCCTTTATCTAAATATAGTCCTTTGCTAAAACCTCCCCATAAAAGATCATCTGGTCTGTAATAAAAATAACTTGCTTCTAACCAGTCAAATGGGGTTACAGTAATTGTTCCATGTTTTTCATAACTTGTTTTTTTAAATGTAAGAAAAATAGACTGCTCTTCATTGACTTCGGCTGATGGGATATTGATTAAGCCTGTTTGGCCTAAAGAATTATATGATGTTGCGTTCAATTCTATAATTAAAGAAGAAAATAATATATAAAAAAGTATATTTCGAAGCTTATTCATTAATAATTTTAAAATTTATGCAACTAAACTTTTAATCATTAATTGAATTTAGAGAGGCGATCGATAGGGCTAAGCTGCTAAAAATCGGCGCAATAGTTGCATAAAAATTTAATCCTTGAATTTTGCCAATATCTCTAGGAACATAAATTACTGAGCCAGGAAATATATCAAAATCTTGAACAATGTATTGTCTTAAGCCGCTTACATAAACTTTTTGAGTTTCTCCATTAGGTGCGACGATAAAAATTGAATCTTTTGATGAGAATTTTGTAAATCCACCTGAACTTTCTATGTAACTTTTTAAACTTGCATTTTCTTTGAAAAGAATTGATCCAGGATTGCCAACTTCTCCAAATATATAAATATTTGAATCATATGAAGGGACATGGATTGAATCTCCGTCTTGTAGATAAATATTACTTTGTATATTATTTTCTAAATTAGCCTGATCAAAGTCAGCTATTACTCTTCCAACTGGTTTAAAATCTTTTATTTCAGATAACAAATATGCCATTCCTTCTCCAGAGCCAGTTGCTTCAAAATTAGGATTTGTAGCTATAAATGTAATAAGATTTCTATAAGATTTTTCAACAAACATCGTTTCAAGTTCTCTTGTACTTTCTCTATACAAGCTAGCAGCAAAAGGATAAGCAGATTTAATGTATCCTCCAGCTCTTTGCAATACATCTGAAAGTCTATCAGATGAGGATATAGAATAATTTCCAGGATATTTGACATCACCTGATATTTTTATGACTCCGATATCCTCTTTAAAGGCATATATCGAATCAAGATTTTGTAATTTGAAATTTTCAAACTTATCTGATAAAACATCATTGTCTGTAAAACTTTTTCCATCAAATCTAATTAATTTGAGTGATGAACTTAATGCCTCTATATTTAGGCCGCCTGAAAATTTTATTAAATCTTGAAGAGTTTCACCATTTTTCATTTCAAAAAGAGCAACATTGTTAAAACCATATCCAGCTCTTACTAAATTATTTACAGGCTTAACGTGAATAGAATCTCCTGACATTAAAAATGGAATATTATTAATGTCACCAAATATTAGTGCTTCATAAAGGTCCACTTCAATATCAGGTTGATTATTTCTTTTAATAATAATATTTCTTAAACTTCCATTCTCTTTTGGTCCACCTGACACATCTAATGCTTGAAGAATATTTGAATTTCCACTAAGAGTATAAATTCCAGGAAATTCCACATTTCCTGTGACCAAAATATTTATATCACGAATTTCAGCTAGCGTTACCACAACATCTAAACCAATGTACGACTGAGAATATTTATTTTTAATAACATTTACAGCTTGCTCAAAGTTTAAACCTACTAATGAAACACTATCTAGGTCTTCAAGGACGACTGTTCCATCTCTTTTGACATCAGTTATATAAGATTTATTTCTAATGCTATCAACATTTCCAAATAATTGAACTTTTATAATATCCCCATAATCAACAATATAATTATTACCAAAATTTGGTTCATTTAAAGGCATAAATGAGGATTGCATTGAATTAAAAATTTTGAGCCCGTACCTCTCAGTTTTATCGTCTAAATTTTGTCTTTTCTTAAAATCTTCCCATTCTTTGACAGTTTCAAGTTTAGAAATTTTTGTTGATGGTCTTCTTAGCAAAATATCTTCCTGTTCATTATTCGCTTCAATTTCATTAACCACGTCTTCACGTACGTCATCAGGTAAACTCTCCATAAATTCTTTATCAAGTTCCTTTAAATCCAAAGATTGAGCAGTTACTAATGGTGAAATTAAAAAAATTAAAGCAAAAAATAGTAATCTTTTAAAGTGTCTAATGTTCATAATAATGTCCAATTTATACACAATTATATCAGTTAATAAAATTTTTTATTTTATTTGAAGGTTTAAAGATCAATTTTCTAAAAGAATTTATCTTAAACAATTCTTTTGTTTTAGGATTTCTTCCAATTCTTTTGGAAGTTTTTTTATAAGTAAAAGTTCCAAAGTTATGAATTTTTACAGTCTTTTTCTTAGAATTAAACTTAATTAATTCAATAAATTTGTTTACTAATGCTTCTGAGTCTTTAAGTGAAATATCGGTTTGTAATGAAATGTTTTTAGATATTTTCTTTTTTGAAATATTCATTATTAGAGGCCAGGTATTTTAATGCCTGAAATTCTTGAAGACTTATCAATAAGTTCATTAATTATAATATTAACATCTTCATCCACCAGTGTTTTTTTTCTAGATTGAAAGGAAAATCTATATCCAATTTTAATAAAACCCTTTTGTGTGTTATCAAAGAAATCGAATATGAATGTATCTTTGAGATATTTATTTTCAAAATTTAAAACGAGATCATTTAAATCATTAATAGATTCATAATTAGTTATCAAAAACGAAAGATCTCTATATACTTTTGGAAATTCCGATATTGGCAAATATTTTACAAAATTTGAGTTAATGTTAGATTTTTTTTCATAAGCTTTAATATTATTTATAATTTCATCAAAGTTTACTTCTAAATAAAAAATTTGGTTTTTAGATTTGCTTTGAAGATTTTCTCTAGGAATACTTTCAAACTCAATATTATTATCTATAAGAATATTATTAAACAATTTTGCTAGATATTTTGAATCGATTTTCATATTAAAATCTTTATAATTTTTACCAACTCTTCCAGATGCAATAATTCCAAGTATTTTTTTCTTTTGAATATTTCCGTCTATCGTATAAATATCGGATAGCTCAAAAAATTTGATAAATTTATTTTGTCTTCTTTCATTATATAAAAGATTGTTAATCAAAGATTGTTTTAAATTCGTTCTTAAATATTGCTTATTTACATCCAAGGGATTGTCAATTTTAAGAGAATTTTTATATCTATCTGAGACAAAGGGATCATTGATTACTTCATAAAATCCATTATCAATTAAAAAGTTTTTAAAGGTATCTTCGACAGATTGGCTCTTATTTTCTTTCTTATCAAAAAAATTAATTTGTTTAAAAGGGATATTATCAAAACCAATAACTCTTGCAATTTCTTCAGCTAAATCATTTTGACTTTTAACGTCGCTCCTGAAGGAAGGCACCTCTATAAAATCATTTTGAATTTTAAAACCTAGTTTTGTGAGATATTCAGAATATTTTTTTTCAGAAATTTCTATTCCAATAATATTGTTAATAGTATGAACATTAAATGGGATTAAGATATTTTCATTTTTCTTTGAATTACTTTTATACAATTGGATGTTTTTTATATTAGAGTGTTTAGATACAATTTTGATAAATCTTCTAAGAGCTTCCTCTTGAAAATTTGGATCAACGCCCCTCTCAAATTTATATGCTGCATCTGAACATAAATTATATTTTAATGATTTACCAATTATTGATTCTGGGTCAAAGTATGCAGATTCAATCAATACTGATCTTGTTTCTAAATCACATGATGTACTTTCACCTCCCATAATTCCTGCAAGATTAATAATCTCCTTTTCTTTAGTAAAAACTAAATTTTTCCCAACAAGCTTTATTTGCTTCTTAGTAAGGGTATTGAACAAAAATTCTCCTTCAATATATTCCAGTAAGAATGTTTCACCTATTTTATTTAAATCATAACAATGAGTAGGCTGACCTGTTTCATATGAAATATAATTTGAAATGTCTGTAAAAAAATTATTTTTATTGACATCTAAGTCTGAAAAATACTCTTTTAGTTCTCCAGTATATGATGATATATCATTATCAATATCAATCTTCAAAAAACAGATGCATGGACAATTTAATTTTGCCTTATTTGTAAAGTTTATTGATAATTCATCAATTTCATCTTCATAAATATCATTAAAAAAACTTACATCATAATATACAGCTAAATCTCTTAAGATGCCTTGAACAGAAAGACAGTCCCCTCTATTGGGAGTAATTTCAATGTCAAAAACGCCATCATTAATTTCATGTTCATGACCTAGCTGAAAAAGTTTTGAAGAAATGTCATCAATTGAAGGATTTGATTTAATTCTGTTTGAAATATGTTTATAAGCTATTTTCATTTGAATTGGCTTAGAAAATCCAAATTTGATTTGTAAAAATCCCGAATATCATTAACTTCATGTTTTAACATGGCTATTCTTTCTATTCCTAGACCAAATGCAATTCCACTAAACTTTGCTGAATCTATGCCACAATTCTCAAGAACTATAGGATTTACTACTCCACAGCCTAATATTTCAAGCCATTCAGAATTCTCTGATAGGATATCTACCTCAGCAGATGGTTCAGTAAAAGGAAAATATGATGGTCTAAATCTTAATTTTATATCACTTCCAAACAGTGAATTTAAAATCTTAAAAATTAGATGTTTTAGATTCGAAAAATTTACATCTTCATTTACATATATGCCCTCAATTTGATGAAACATTGGTAAGTGAGTTGAATCATCATCTTTTCTGTATACTTTTCCGCTAGAGATAAAAGCAATAGGTGGTTTGTTATTAAGCATTCCTCTTATTTGAACAGGTGAAGTATGAGTTCTTAAAACATTCGATCTATTATTCAAATAAAAAGTATCATGCATTTGACGCGCAGGATGAGACTTTTTAATATTAAGCATATCAAAGTTAAATTTTTCTGTCTCAACTTCTGGGCCCTCTATAATTTCAAAACCGAAAGAATTAAGAAGTTTAAGAATTTTTGTCTGCATAAGACTGATAGGATGATGAGATCCGAAATCTTCTAAAATTTTTGGAGGATTTATCTTGGTTGAGTCTGGCATTTTACCAGTTCTTAGCTGATTGCTTTTTCAACAACCTTTTTAAAAGTTGAATTATCTTTAACAGCTAAGTCAGAGAGTATTTTTCTATTAAGAATGATATTCTTTTTCGACATAGAGTCTAATAGAGTTGAATAAGACACTCCTAACTCTCTTGAACCAGCATTAATTCTTGAGATCCAAAGAGATCTAAATGATCTTTTCTTATTTTTTCTATCTCTGAAAGAATATTGCAGTGATTTTACATTTGATTGTTTTGCAGTTTTATACAATCTACTTCTAGCACCATAATGACCTTTGGTAGACTTCAAAACTTTTTTATGTCTTGCTTTTGCTGTAACTGATTTTGTGACTCTTGCCATAATTATTTTATTAGTTTTTCAGCCATTTTTAATGTGGTTCCTGATAGCTTATTTAATCCTCTATTATGCCTTTTTCTTTTCGTAGACTGTTTTGTTAAAATATGATTCCTGTTAGCGCTTTTACACTTTACAGCCGTACCAGTTTTTTTAAAACGTTTCGCTGCACCTGAGTGAGACTTTATCTTATATCCCATATTAATATTCCCTATTTCTTCTTTAAAGGCGATAAAACCATTAACAATTGCCTTCCCTCTAGGGAAGGCTCTTGATCTACTTGTGACACCTCATCAAGCTCATCTCTAATTCTATTTAAGAGATCTAAACCAAGATTGCTATTTAAAATTTCTCTTCCTCTAAAACGGACGGTTATTTTAGTCTTATCCCCATCAAGAATAAAGCTTTTTATTTTTTTTAATTTAATATTGTAGTCACCAGTATCAGTAGATGGTCTAAATTTTATTTCTTTAACTGATGTTTTCTTAACTTTTGTTTTTGATGAAGATATACTTTTTTTCTTTGCAAAGACATGTTTACCATAATCCATGAGTTTGCAAACTACAGGATTTGAATCATTTGGAGAAACCTGTACAAGATCTATATCCGCTTTAGATGCCTTATCTAACGCATCACTAATATTTAATAAGCCTAACTTTTCTCCTTCAGATCCAATAAGCATTACCTTGTCTGCTTTTATATTGTTATTTATTGGAACAGAGTTTTTTTTATTTATAGCTATGATTGAATGCCTTTATTTGAATAAATTAGAAATGAAATGAGAAGTTTTTGAGCATATTTAAGTAAATTTTATAACAAAACAATCTAATTTAAAACTATTTTATGGTTCCAAAATAAAGTGATTCCATTTATTGTTATCTAATTTATATAGATTTCTTTTATTAAGTCTTGAATCATGACCTTCCCAAAATTCAATTTCATATGGTTTAAAAGTATAACCACCCCAATGTTCAGGACATATTGATAAATCATTATTTTTTTTGACATATTTATAATTTTTAATAACTTGTTCATATGAAGAAATGATCATCGATTGCTTTGAGCTAATTGCTAAAGCATTCTTTTCTGGAGATCTCATTTTAAAATAATCATTATTATATTTTTTACTTGTTTTTTTAATCTTTGCTTTAATTCTTATTTGGAAATCAATTGATGACCAATAAATATTTACAGCTATTTGATTATGAGATTTGAAAGCAGATGATTTAGGTGAATCGTAATTGCTAAAAAATATAAATTCATCATTTTCAATAAATTTTAAATTTACATATCTTGAATCTACTTCACTACTTAATTTGTTATATGATGCAATTGAAATTGCTTCAATATTTTTTTGTCCCGCTTCGATAGCATCTTTATATTTTTCAAAAATTATTAAAAATGGTTTTTCTTGTTTTAAGTCTATAAAATTAATCATTTTAAGAGGCTAATTTGGATAATTTAATAAGAATTTTAATTTTTCAGGAGGTCTAGGTAAATTTTTAAATACCATCCATACAATTTTTGTCTTCGGAAAAATTACTGTCCAAATTGTAATTAAAATTCCAAGGAAATACACATAAAGACCTTTGTTGGAAACAAACCATTCTTCAAGAGCTCCTTTGTACGGTGCGATCACATTATCATAAAAATCAATTGACGCATTTTTGCCATCCATTATTGACTCTTCATCTCGAAAAATTATTGAGCCTATTCCTGAAAGACCAGGTCTAACTTTCTTAATAACATCTTGAATATTTGTTGAATAAGAATTAAAAGTTTGATTTGTAAGTGGTCTTGGTCCAATTACACTCATGCTACCAAATAAAATATTTAATAGTTGAGGTAACTCATTAATCTTTGTTTTTCTTAAAATTTTTCCAACAGGTAATATTCTAGGATCACTTTTCATTGTTACTGTTCCAGTTCCTATATTTGGACTGTCCTTTAGCATGGTAGCAAACTTAAAAAGTTTAAAAGGTTTCCCATTTTTACCAATACGTTCTTGCATAAAAAAAACCTCTCTCTCTCCAGTTAGTTTTAGTATCATAATTATTGGGATTAGCAAAGGTGACAAAAACACTAACGCTATTGCAGAAAGAAGAATGTCAAATAAACGTTGCATATTTTTCTACATCCTCTGATCAAGATATTTGCCAGTTTCTTTATGTGCAAACTCGGGTAAAAGAATAAAAAATAGCTCTAAAATATCTTCTTTACTCCATGTGTCATTATTTCTAATCTTTTCAATTCCTTCCATAAAAAAATTTAATTTTTTTTCATCAAAGTCAGGAGAGTTTTTAATCACCCCTAATGTTTTAAATCTTTCCATATCTAAATCTTCTTTATCAGTAAAAAACTCTTCGAAATCTTTTTCTCCTGTTGTATCACTTTTGAAAAAATAACAAGGCCATTTCTTTTTATTAATTAGCTCGTCAGATCTATCTCGTGCTTCATCTTCACTGGCACATTCATATGGCTCATAACCTTGTTGATGAAGATAACGTATTGCAATTTCAGAAAAAGTAATTTGATGTAACTTTTTGCTTAATTTTGGAAAAAATATATCTCTATTATTACCAAATAATCCTGAAAGTAGGCACAGTTCACCAGACTCCTTTGATGTAACAAAATATCGCTTGATGTCATTTGGAGCAGAAAAAGGCTGTCTTTTTGAAAACCTTTGATTAAATCCATGAAGTAATGAGCCATCTGAAAATGCTACATTGGCAAAGCGTGCCATCGAAACCTCATGATTTAAGCTTTCACGCATCAAAAACATTTCCATAATACGCTTACTTGCACCCATCATATTGACTGGATTAGCTGCTTTATCGGTCGAAACACAAAAATATTTTTTTGCTCCCATTTTTTTTGTTAGTTTTAAGGTTTTAATTGTATTGAAGATATTGACCATAATCATGCGCATTAAAGTGTAAGGGTCCTTTTCACTTCTCACATGCTTTAAGGCTGACAAATTTAAAACATAGTCATATGGATCCTCATTTCTTAAAAGCGCTTCAAATTCATGTGATCCACAATCCAATGCAAATGTTTTAAATTCACCACTCCCATAGCCAATTGTACTTCTTATGTCTCTAACCAATTCCACCATATTATTTTCTGAAATATCCACAGCATGAATGGCAGATGGATCACGTTTAAAAATTTCTTTTGTCACACCTTGACCAATAGAACCGGCAGCTCCAATAACCAAAAATCTAGAGGTTGATATTTTTTCTAAAATAGCTTTCTCTAAATAAGTAATATCCTCTTGGAATAACTCTTCACTTCGACCAATTAAAGATAATGCATTCATGATATATATATTTTACTTTATATCAGGTGCAATAAAATAGTCTGAGTAATTAGATTTTCAAAATTTATTTAAGTTAAATTCTTCTTTTTTAAAAGGCTATAAATAGACATAGCCTCAATACGAAGGTCTTGATTAATATTCAAATTTATATCTTTTTTTGATTCTTTAAATTCAAAATCATGATCTTTTTTAATCTTCAAATTTTTTAATATCTCTGACCAATATTTTTTTTTATTGCATAGCTTTTCATAACAAATAAATAATACATTATGATTCCCCTCAAAATTCGCCAGACATCTCTTATAAACTTGATACCATTGTTCAATCCAATGGTTAATATCTAAATCATTTCTATAAGTTAAATTTTTGTTAACAACTGGAAAATAGTTTGGCCCAAATTCTGTATGCCCAATCCACTTCATATAACTTGATATAAATTTATCTTTCTCTGAGTCTTCGATGAATTTCTTGTGTTGGGTTAATAATGAATATGCATGTTGGACAGGATCTCTAAAAGGAATCAGTATTATTGAGTTAGGATATATCTGAGAAAATAATTCTAGTCTTCTAATATTTTGATTGTTTTTGCTTAGGTATCTCTTTTTTTGATACTTATGATTAATATGTTTTACGAAAGTTTTAAACTTTTCTGTAGACTCATCTTCCTTGTCATTAAAAGTCATCCAAAATACTTCTTCAAATGCCTCAGGAGATTCTGTGGACACATTTATACCATCTTCATGCGCTCTTTCGACCAAAATTTTATCCTTTTTAGCAAATGAGATTTTTGACCAAAGATTTGGAGCAAGAATAAAGGGCATATCTGCATAAGAAAGTGATGCAAATTCACCTGATTCATGAATTGCATTTAATAGAATTGTAGTTCCTGAACGAGCAAGTCCTGCTACAAATACATGATTATCACTTTCACTAACAGAAGATATGAACGAACTTTCAAAATCAAATGTTACCTCACGTAAAAACTGAGATGAGAGAACAAGTTGATGCAATTTTTGTTGCAACCAAGAATAATTATTCATTTTTTTATGACTAGATTTTTAATGTAAAAATAGAGAAATGCAAAGACCATAGATTCTATGACTCCAATCAATGATATTGCAAACATTAGAAATCCTGACATTAACGCATCAGTAATAAGAAAGAGACTGACAACGCATAAAAGAATTATAAGAATTTGCATTGAATACTTCATTATCTGAACTGAATATGCAGGTATTACCACCTCTTTCCAGTGATCGCTAATATTTTTGCTAGGAAGGATGTGCCTGACTCTCTTAGTTACTTGGAGAATTGATTTTAAAAGAGAAAAAAAATTAAAATAAACAAGAACTTCAATGGATAAAATACAAATCAACAATAGAGCAAAGTGGTTCATCATGAATCATTTTTAGACTCTTTGGAAGCAATCTTTTTTTCTTTTTTGTTTTTGAAAGCACGTTTGATTGGGTAATATAAAATTCCCCACAAGGCTAGAAAGATTGCTGCAAAAAAACCAATAACAGCAGCAATTGCTCCACCACCGAGGCCAGGGCCAAGATATGCATAAGAAGGCATCGAGATTAAAAAGAGCGATAAACATAATATTGGTTTATTCATTGCAGGTTCCCTTAGATTCCAATAAGTTATTTACAGTCTGAATATCATCTTGGGTATATAAAATTCTAGACCAACCAA
>CEOK01026676.1_pt1 | contig 12297 bp, 8 predicted proteins | sample 427001 | NCBI WGS metagenome assembly CEOK01 (sample SAMEA2591108, study PRJEB7988) | marine metagenome | isolation source: saline water (ENVO:00002010), including | reverse complement strand
TGAGTCTTCCTCTTTTTGTGTTTGCCAAGCAGTGGATCTTATCTTCAAACTTTCAATGCTTTCTTTTATCTTTTCATTTGATGCCTCTCTGGCATCTAATTTTAATTTTTCTTCGGTCAGTATTTGTTTGGTTGCTTTTTGTTTTTCTTTCAAAAGATCTGCCTTTTGTGATAGCAAAGTTATACCAAGCAACTGCTCAATAATTTCTCTTTGTTCGTTTGCCTTGGTCGACAGAAATGGTTGCGTGTATGTGTTCAATGCAATTATATTTTTAAACATAGAATGGGTCATGCCCATCAATTTGTTTATCTCAACTTGGGTTTCTCTGTTCTCACCCTGTGCTTCGTTGCTTTCTGTATTTTGTTCAATATTGTTGGCGTAAAATTTAAATATTTGAGGTTTCCTTCCACGTTCAATCGTATACTCAACATTGTTTTTTACAAACTTGACACTGACCAACATTCCTTTTTCGTTGGTTTTGTTTACAAGATTGTCTCTTCTAATATTTGTAAGTGCTTCGCCAAAGAACACATATGATAGTGCATTTATGATTGTTGTTTTACCTGTGCCATTCCTAGCACCAGCGTCATCACCGCCTAGGTCCATGTTCTCACCAATCACAAGCACAAGATTTTTGTCGGCAAAATTTATTGCCTGGGCCTGGTTACCCACACTCATGAAGTTTTTGACTGTTAGTCCTTTAATTGTTAACATCTAGATCGTTGTAAATTGCTGTTAATATGTTTTTGTCGTATGTCTCAGATTCGACACCTTGCAGTTGCTTGATCACAATTTGGTCAACACTGTCAAATTTTTGCACTTCGACAGTTGGCTGTTGTGCCTTGTCAACTTGTTCTGGTATCAGTTGTAATTCTCTCAATTGATATTTCTCAATAAAAGTTTCTCTGACAAAGTTTGCTTCTTCGTATGAAATTTTGATATCCAACGTGACTCTCACATACATTTTTGGCTTTAGATACTGTTCAGGATCTGCCAGCAAATCACTTATTTTTATTGTGATGTATCTTGGCATGTCCGGCCAGTTGATGTATTTGGGTTTGCCACCCATCTCTATTATCATCATGCCCCGGTCATCATCCCAAGCATCCGCATAGTTGTGTGGGAAGGCGTTGCCCATGTATGTTACGTTTTTCATTGCCTGTCTTTTGTGGAAGTGTCCCGAGAATACCTGTCCACAGCCTGTAAAATGTTCGGTCTGTATTCCGCCCACATCAGGCATCTCCACCATCGCATTCATCTTGAAGTATGGCAGTTCGAAGTGTCCAAACACATACTGCTGTTTCATTTTTTGAATCTTCTTCCATTCGTCTCCCACAATCCACGGTATCAGTGCAACATCGTCTTCAACTATCCATTCATTTACAAGATGTATGTTTGGAATATTTCTTATGAACTCCATCGAGTTTATTTCTCTTTTTTCTCTGTAGAATAAATCGTGATTGCCCATCAAAACATAAACTTTTTCAAATGCCTTGCCCAATCTTTCCATATTGGAAACTGTGTAGTTCATTGTGGAAACATTGGTGCTGGCTCTGTGATGGTGCCAGTCTCCGAGAAATATGCAGGTCTCACAGCCTTCTGCCTTGGCCTGTTCTATGAACCAGTATATGAATGCTTCGCAGTCATCGTTGTGTACACGACTGTTGCCCTTCATTCCAAAGTGTATGTCAGTGAAGCAGGCTACTTTTTTAAAAAATGCCATTGGTTACCATTTCTTCTTTACAATTGGTTTGTGATTTTTCATATCTATCTTGTTCTTGAATTTTACGTCATCAAAGTCACTTGCATCAAGTGTGCCTTTTTTCTTTAATTTTCTATTCAGTTTTACCAGTGTGGTTTTGTTCACAGCGTACACGTCTCCATGGGCGGTCTCCATTTTTTTCTTGTAGGTAGGTGTGGATATCGTGTTCTCGTTCTGCCTTGTGTAACTTGGCATCATGTTGTTGTACTCCAAAAGATCATCTCTGATGTTTTGGTTTTTCTTTTCTATATTCAAAATTCTTGTGAAACTGTTTGTTATCGCCGCTGTGTAATATGCAAAAGGATTTTCTGATTTAGATTCATCAAACTGCAATCCGATCTGACTCAACTGCATCAACGCCTGTGATTGCATCTCGTCATTGTATGTGTATCCTCGCCAGTTTGCTCTTGTGCCATAACGTTCACACAGTTTCATAAACATCATTGCCAGCGAATTTGTTATCTTTCCGTGGTCACTGGAGAAGTTTCCGTTCTCCATTCCGCCAACCCAGTGTGATTTTCCAACGCATATCAGTTTGTCGTTTTTGTCATATCTGAAATGTTGGAACGGCGGAAAATTTACCTTGCTGTGATGGTCGGCTGTCTGCTTTGGATTCTTCTTTCTCGCCTCGTCCAGAGGTATGTGATCGAACATCATTGCTCTGAATACTAGATCTGTTTTTGGTATCTTTCTTGTGCTCACTGTGTGATCGGACAGTTTAATCTTTTTCTGTCCGCTGTCCTTAGCCAGTTGCCACGCCTCCTGTGTGAGACGCTTGGCCTTGTTCTTTCTGGCCTGTGCCACTGCACTTGCATTGATCTTTTTTAGATTGGGCACTATGACATCATATTGTGCGTCTTCCGGCGCCACGTATGAGCAGTATGTGTTTTTACTGGCGTGTATCTGTGCCAACAGATCTCGATTGTTTAGGTACTTCACTCTTTTCATAATTATCTCTCAATGTTGCTAAAGTGACCACAAACAGGTCTGTTGAATGGTGCCGTAAGGGGAATTAAATACGCCTATTATTGTGCCTATAAATATAGTTTGAGTATACAAAATTTTTAAAGGAAAAACAACCAAAATATGTCAACAAAACCAACACTAGGATCAGTAGTAAAAAATGTGGTAATGGGCGGCTTCAATTCAACGCTGAGACGTTTACGAGGTGCCAAGTTAGACACAGACAGCAGAATCGTGAACGCAGTTGCAAAATGGTCCGGCAGGAAAGACAACAAGGACTGGCGGGTTCGTTTACAGTTGCCATCAGGTTCGGAACTGTATGATGAGTTTTTCAGCGACAGGAGTTCGAGACTGTATCCTTTGAAAGACATTGGAGGTTTTTTCTGGCCATTGACACCGTCTGTTGTAATACAGCACATGGCAAACTACAATGCCTTGTCACAGACGCACAGCAACTATCCGTTCCAGGCCTACACAAATTCACAGGTAGATTCCTTCAACATCATCGGCGAGTTTCCGGTACAGAATCAACAGGACGCGGCCTACTGGGTGGCAACTGTAAATTTCCTAAGAACAATGACAAAGATGTTTTTTGGCAAAGAGCAAAACTTCAAAGGCAATCCACCACCAATCCTACATCTTTCTGGATACGGGGAAAACATGTTCGAGAAGGTCCCTGTGATCCTTAATTCATTCAACGTGGAACTGCGAGCCGGTATCGATTACATATCCACGAAGCAGGACCCAATTTATCAAGGTGCACGAAACGATGCGAGAGAATTATATCAGTCTGGAGAGTTCAATGCAAATGCGATGGACCAAACCTGGGCACCCACGCTGTCAAACATTTCTGTTTTGGTGACTCCAATTTACAGCAGAGACAGTATCAAGAGATTTTCATTGAGAGATTTTGCGGCTGGCAAATTGAACGGCAAAGGTGAAGGCAACATAGGATTCATTTAATGGCAAAGTATTCACAGACATCACCATATTTCAGCACTACACAGAACAACGAATATCTTGACGTACTGAAGGCGAGACCTATCACTGCCGAGGACGATGACAGAAGTTACACAATAGAAAGAACATACGCATACAGACCAGACCTACTTGCCTTTGACTTGTACGGCACGCCCAGACTATGGTGGGTGTTCGCACAGCGTAATCCGGACGAGATCGAAGATCCGATCTATGATTTCAAACCAGGAGTGACCATACAGTTGCCCAAAGCGGCCAACGTCTCCAGCGACTTGGGAGTGTAGATGGCCTATCCAAACATACACGCAGGTTTTACAGATAAGACCGAGGACAGATCTCACCACATAAAAAACCCGTTGCATCAGTTCGCGAGTTACAACTCGATTTTCACGTTGTCTGGTGTCAAGGAGGAAGAACTGAACAATAGGTCATTTCTCACCAATCCGGTGCATGACATCATAGCAAGGAGCGGAGGAATAGGAGAGGGCAACACGCAGGCTTCGGACGGTCTACAGATCGGAGGCGATGCGCCACCAAAAATTAAGGCCGACCCAAGCAAATTTTTTGACTATGAATCCGAGGCGGCCGGTGTGGACGCAGTAGGATTTGAGGCCAGTAAAAACATTCTCAATCGTAACCACGACATCTTCATAGAGGATGTCAACATCCTTTCAACTGTAGGACCAAACACGCAAAGAAACATGGCTAGTGTGACCAAGATGGATTTCAGGATACATGAGCCATACTCGATCACGTTCATAGAGAAGGTCAGGGCGGCCACACTGCTGAACGGATTTCTGGACTATCAGGACGCACCATTGCTACTGACCATTGACTTCGTGGGCACGGACGAAAACGGCCAACAGGTCAAGGCGTACGGCCTTACCAGGAAAATACCCATCCTCATAGTGAGAGTGGAATTCGAAGTCAACGAGGGCGGCGCCGTGTATGACGTCATTGCAGTGCCACTGAACGAGATGGCATTCGACGACAGGTACAAGATGGCCAGAACCGACATCAACATAGAACCAAGCAATCCCGAAGATTTTGCCGCGGAATTGAATGACGTGATAAAAACAGACCAGGCAAAAGAGATCAAGGATGGCCTAAGGCAGTTCGAGGACACCTACAAGTTCACGGTGCATCCAGAACTCGTCAAGCAGATTAGAAGTTTTTCCGCCCTGCCAGGTGTACACACCCAAGGGTCAGTGTCAACTTGGCTGAAAAAAGGGAAAAGCGTGTCAGGCACAGCAGGCACGTCAAACCCAAGGGTTAATAGAGACATTAGAAGAAACAGAGCCCGAAATCAGGGAGGAACCAACACGGGCAGTGGAATAGAAACAGAAATACCAAGAGGTTCCAGTCTGCCGGAGGCGTTCTCGGATTACATCAGGACCCTGCCACCGTACAGAGATTTCGCAACAGACTTCTGGAAGGCCTACTACACAATGACAGCAACCATCACCAATTTTGCCATAGACGACGGCACAGGAATTCTTTACACCAAGAACCGTAGGGAGAACAACAAGAAGATAGCAAAGTTGCAGGCAGATCCTAAAAAACAGGACGAACTGTACAAGACGTACCAGGAGAATCAATACATTCCTTGGTACAGGATAAAGTCATCTGTGAGGACAAACTACAATAAATTCGACCGTCTCACGCAGATGCATCCTAAGGAGATACACTACGAGGCGGTGCCATACAAGGTGCACATACTGAAGTTACTGAAGCCGGGCGTCAGCATTGGCAAGGTCAACTGGGACGACTTTGTGAGGAAGAGTTACAACTACATATACACCGGCGACAACGTGGACATCAACGCTCTGCGTATCAACTACAAGTCCGCGTACTATATGAGGGCAGTGCGGCCAGAGGTCAAGACAGGCACAGAAAGCGGTGAGTTGAACCCGTTTACCAAAGCATTCAATTTTTTGTTTCCCAACGAGACACAGCCGGAAAAATTGCTCCCTATCAGGCAGTATCCTTCGGTAATAAAAGGTAGGTCTGCCACTGAGGGAATTCCCAGCGTGGCGCAGGAGTTTTTTGACTATCTCACCAATCCCGTTGCGGACATGATGAACATACAGATAGACATTCTGGGAGATCCGGGATATCTCACGCAGGACAACTTCGTGCCCATAGTGTCCAGGACCTCTGAAAATGATCCACTTGACGAGGTGTCATTGACAGGTTTCGAGGAGGAGTGGAACACGTCGTTCAATAGTTTCAATTCGGACAGATACCAACCGATAATTAATTTAAAATACAGGTTGCCGGCAGACGTCAATGAGAGGAAAGGATTCATGTTCAGCAGAGAGTCAAAGTCGATAGACGAGAACTTATTTTTCAGCGGTGCTTACCAAGTCTACAAGGTGGACAGCAGGTTCGAGCGTGGAGCATTCACCCAGACCCTGCACTGCGTAAGACTGAACAACCAACAGGGCACCGGAGTGCCTGCAGTGTTGTTTACTGCCGCGAACAAATCTACCGAAATAAAAACGGATAACCCCCAGAACAAAGGATTAGATGGTGTCCTTGATTATGGGGAGGAGGCACAGAATATTCCATCAGCAGGACAGAAAATTATAGACTTCTTCAAAGGCAAAAAAGGAAATGTATCAGACCAAACACGGAAAAGAATAAACAAAAGAGGCGGGAGTAGGTATTAAAATTTATGTATAACGATCACCGAGGATTTGTAGATTCACAGGACAACCAGAAAGATTTCAATGAGAAATATCTCAGCAAAGATTCTGGCCCGTTCCTGGCCACGGTCAAGGTGACCGAAGACCCTCTCAAGATGGGGAGGCTTGGAGTGAACATACCTAATCGTACAGGCACCCTCGATCCCACACCGGGACAACTTATCTGGTGCCAATACCTGTCACCGTTCTATGGTGCCAAGAGTCTAGAGGCCGTGTCAAAGACAGACCCATACACCTACAAGGACACACAACAGGCCTACGGAATGTGGGCAGTGCCACCGGACGTGGACACCACAGTGTTGGTCATATTCGCAAAGGGTGACACCAAGAAAGAGACAGCGTTCTGGATAGGGTGTGTGCAGGATCCTTTCACCAACAACAGTATCCCAGGCCACGGTGCGTCGGACAGGACTAGATTCGGTGCAGGAGGCACAGATTTTGCCACTGACACCAAAACCAGATACGGCACAGAAGTTTTGCCCGCTGGCGAGATTAACAGGCGATTGAGCAAGGACCCGATAACAGCATTGGAACAATGGAAATATCCGGTCAATGACGTGCTGGCGGAACAACTGCTGAAGCAAGGACTGGTACAGGACCCAGTAAGGGGCACGACCTCATCATCTGCGAGAAGGGAAAGTCCAAGCAGAGTTTTTGGCATGAGCACCCCGGGTAGATTACGTCCAAACAGTGCGACACCAAACATTGGCGTTCAAGGAAGGCCAGTGGCAACAGACAGATTTCCTGGCCACACTCTTGTGATGGACGACGGCGACGAGGCCGGAGACAACCAACAGATAAGATTGCGTACGGCGTCGGGACACCAGTTGTTGATGAACGACACCGACGGAGTGGTTTATCTTGCCAATGCTTCAGGAAAAGCATTCATAGAGATGGAACAGGACGGCACAATCAATGTGTTCTCGGATGCAGGAATAAACCTGAGGACCAAGCAAGATTTCAACATACACTCGGACAGGAACATACAGTTCCACGCCAAACAAAATATAAGATTCACATCTGAAAACAATTTGAACCTCAACGCAGAGAACTATCTACACCTCATGGGGCAGTCGGGCGTGATGCTTTCATCACAGGGAGGATCTGTGAGATCATATGGTGCTGACGGAATAACGTCATTCACTCCGGGATCACATCTCGTAGGAGCCGGGGCAAGGGTGGACCTATCAGCAGGACAGGTGCACTTCAACAGCAGGCCGCCCAGCAGTTCATGGGGACCAGGATGGCTGACACCAAGCCACCCTAGGGTAGGCATCAAAGTAACCAACGGCTTGATAGACATAGACAGCGATAAACCTATCAGCCAAGGAAAAGCGAACAGGATACCAAACAAGACAACAGTATCTGACTTTGTCACACACGAACCTTACCAGAGGAACAGCAGTTCACAACGTAAGAAACAATTGATCAATGAAATGATGTCAGAGATACAGGCAGGCAATCCTGAACTGTCGTCAGATGAGTTGTCAAATATTAAATCACAACTGTTGTCACAAAACAGCGTGACAGGAGTGTCCAAACAACTCAGCAGGATAGTGAATTTGAATGACAAAGTAAACCTCAATGTGAACAAATTGAAGTCACTGAAGTCAAGGGCAGAGAACATTGAAAATGAGATCAAGCAAGGTGCAATGAATTTCATACAGGGACAGTTTTCATCGGCAGTGAGTGCGGTTAGAAATTATTTCAGATTTTAGGGAGTAAATACAGCATATGGCATACGGAGATTCAGGATCAACAAGCACATCAGGCAAGGGCGGAATCACCTTCAAGGGTTTCAGTTCCAGGGCAGAGATGAGAAATTTTAAACTTTATGATTTCGAATGTGCAAAGCAGGACATGATAAACAGGTTATCAGTGCGTAAGGGAGAGCGTGTTGAGAATCCGGAATTCGGCACAATGATTTATGACGCCATTTTCGAACCATTGACGGACATATTAAAAGACGCAATAGTCGAGGACATCACAGCAAATTTGAACGCAGATCCAAGGATTGCCGCACAGGAGATCATACTTACTGAAGAACAGCACGGTATATCCATACAGGCATCTGTGACCTATGTACCACTGAACATCACTGAAAAGTTGAGGTTCAGTTTCGATGAAAACCAACTTCTGCGTCTATCTTAATATACGCATATTTCCTAACATATAAATACCGTTGTATATACAATGGCTACCACAGACAGACAGAACAGGTTATTAGTTGCGGAAGATTGGAGGAAGATCTACCAGGCTTTCCAACAGGCAGATTTCAAATCCTACGATTTTGAAACACTGCGTAGAACCATGGTCACGTATCTGCAGGAAAACTACCCAGATGATTTCAATGACTTTGTTGAGAGTTCTGAATATGTAGCACTAATTGACCTAATTGCATACGTGGCGCAGTCACTTTCTTTCAGAGTAGACTTGAACGCAAGGGAAAACTTTCTTGAAACAGCAGAAAGAAGAAATTCAGTTTTGCGACTGGCCAGATTGATCAGTTACAACGCAAAGAGAAATCAACCCGCAACAGGACTTTTAAAAATTGATGCAATCACAACTACACAGGATGTTTCAGATTCTTCCGGAACAAACCTTGCAAATTCATACATTGTATGGAACGACAGTGCAAACTCCAATTACAGAGATCAATTCATAGCAGTATTGAACGCGGCAAACCAGACCGGACAACTTTTTGGCAAACCTAGAGAGTCAGGAACAATAGGCGGAGTGTCAACAGAGGTATACACTTTAAGTTCCAATCAATTAGATCTACCGATATTTAAATTTGCAAAAGCGGTCGGCGGCGTGAGCAGGCAATTTGAAGTTGTGCCATCGTCTATAAATGATTCTGAATCTATATATGAATCTGCGCCGGTCCCAGGAACAGGATTGACATACACATACAGGACTGATGGCGCAGGCGATTCGTCAAATAACACAGGGTTCTTTCTATTGTTCAAACAAGGAAATTTAGAATCAAACAGTTTCACAGTGAATACAACTACAACTAATTTCGTTAAATCAATAAACGCAGTTAACATCAATAACACAGACTTGTGGCTATACAAGACTGACCAATTCGGACAGATACTTGAGGAATGGACACAGGTTCCTGCATTGGAGGGCAACAATGCCATATACAATTCATTGGCTAAAAATGTGAGAAACATTTACAATGTTGTGACCAAGGCCGGCGATGCTGTTGATTTAGTGTTTGGAGATGGTAACTTCACCAACCTACCGCTTGGAAGTTTCACTACGTACTACCGAACCAGTGACAATGCCAAGTACGCGATCCAATCAGCAGAAATGCAGAACATACAGATTCCTGTGCCATACACAGATGCAAACGGCGCACAACAGACGCTGACTATTACAGCCAGCCTCAAGAGCTCTGTGTACAATTCCGCGGCTACTGAATCAAATGATTCTATACGAGAAAAGGCCTCACAGACATACTATTCACAGAACAGAATGATCACAGCAGAGGACTACCAAGTGGTGCCTTTGAGTGCTTCACAGGAAATAATCAAAGTTAGATCTGTGAACAGATCTGCATCTGGTATAAGCAGGGCAAAAGAAATACTTGATCCAACAGGCGCATACTCAAACGTGAGTGTGTTCGCAGAGGACGGAATACTTTACAGAGAAGAAAAATTAAACACATTTACTTTCAATTTCACAAATAGAAACACAATATTAGACACAATCAACACTAACGTTGAGGCAAAATTATCTAAAGCATATGCAAGACAATTTTACTATCTAAAATATGGCACGAAGGATCTAAGTTCGCTGAACGCAACTTGGAATTCAACCACTACAACAACAAACACTAACACAGGGTTTTTTACTTCTGGCGGTGCGTTGGTTGTGGGCGATTTTGCAACTTCAAATCTCAAATATGCCAAAGTTGGTTCACTCATTAAGTTCACGTCACCAGACACAAGGGAGTTTTTGAACGACACCTTGGTCACGGCAGGAACAGACAACGCAGAGGACAGGCAGTGGGCAAAAATTGGAGCAGTGGAGGGAGATGGTGCAAATGGCGGAGTTGGTAATCTAGAATCAGGTCTAGGTCCTATAACTCTCAATGACAAGATTCCAGACGGTTCTGTGCTGTCGACGATATTTCCTACACTGACAACAACTTTTACGACAGCGTTGAAAACAGATTTAATAGATAGGATAGAAGCGTTTGAAACTTTTGGTTTGAGGTACGATGTTGACTCATCTGATTGGAAAGTGATTACATCCAGCAACATAAGCACGTCGAACGTTTTTTCACTTACAGGTGCAGGAGACACAACAAGTTTGAACGTTGACGCCAGTTGGTGGTTCAAGTTCACGAATGACGGTAATACATACACAGTCACGTACAGATCATTGGATTACATTTTTGAATCGGAGTCTCAAAACAAATTTCATTACGATGCACAGGAAAAAATTTACGATTACAAGACAGGAAAGAGTGTTAAGGACACAGTAAAATTATTAAAAACAAACAGTATTGTTTCAACAGGCAACAGCGTCGGCTATCCACTTACTTGGCAGGTGGTAGACACAGTCACAGAGTCAGACGGATTTCAAGACAATAGGAAAGTTAAGGTTGGATTTTTTGATGATGACGACGACGGAATAGTAGACAATCCTGATATCTTTGATATAATTGTTGAACCTAATACATCGACAACAACAAAATTTGTTTTCTATGAAAAATACATATCCTATGACAACATTGAAAGATTCAGACCATACGCGGCATCAAATTTTGTTGTTTCTGAGAACGAATCTGACATAAATTTAAATTCTTCAACATACACAGACGAACAACTGTTTTATTTCTATGACGAAGCAGAGGATGTTGTGAAAAAATACAGTTCTACAACAAACACTCTTACAACAACCACAGACTATATTGCCAGACGAGGTCGGAGTGCTTTAAGTTTCCAATACAAACACCATGCAGGACAAGAGACTAGAATCGATCCTAGTGTGTCAAACATAGTCGATGTTTACCTGCTAGAAAGGACTTACGACAACCGTTACAGAATATGGTTGCAGGATGGTGGCACAAAACCTAAAGAAAGCACACCCGATCAGTTGCGTATCAATTATTCAGGTGTATTGAACCCATTGAAGTCATTGTCAGATCAGATAGTTTACCATCCTGTCAAATACAGAATACTATTTGGCACTAACGCAGACGAAGAACTACAGGCAACTTTTAAAGTTGTTAAAAACACAAACAGCAACATTACTAACGCTGTGATCAAGACAAGGGTAATACAAGCAATCAACGAATTCTTTGCACTAGACAACTGGGATTTCGGAGATACTTTTTACTTCACAGAATTGGCCGCATACGTACACCAACAGTTGGCACCCGACCTCAACACAGTGGTCATTGTGCCAAACCAGTCAGGACAGACATTTGGGTCTCTGTTCCAGGTTGCAAGTGCGGCAGACGAAATTTTTATCAGTGGGGCCACCGTTGATGATGTTTCTATTATTGATGCCCTAGGAGCCAACCAACTGTTGGCATCAGGCACAGTGGTTACATCAACAAGCACTGTGACAAACACCACAACCAGTTCAGCAGTAACAGGCACCACTACAACATCAGGGTCAGGGTCAGGATCAGGCTCTGGATCAACATCAAGTTCAGGCAGTAGTGGGGCAGGTTACTAATGGCAGACAATCCAACTAATTCACAAACAAATCAAGAAGTCGTATCACAAGGCAAAGGCAAGACTGAAATAAGAAGAACGGTTGCTCACTTACCTGCTTTCTATCGTACAGATGCTAACCAAAGATTCCTTGGAAGTACGTTGGATCCATTGGTACAGAAAGGATCACTACAAAGGCTCGATGGTT
>CEOK01004245.1_pt1 | contig 12303 bp, 12 predicted proteins | sample 427001 | NCBI WGS metagenome assembly CEOK01 (sample SAMEA2591108, study PRJEB7988) | marine metagenome | isolation source: saline water (ENVO:00002010), including | reverse complement strand
ATGGTGAATGACGGAGCATTTGTTGAAGCTATTGCTGATGCAATGGGACGCTCTGTAAACTCAGTACGCGGCAAGGCACTTAGCCTTCTTCGTTCTGGTGACATTTCTGCTATACCCAAGCAGGAGCACACCAAAGCAAACGGTAGTGCTGACCCACTTGCAGACATGGACGTAACTGACATGACTGTAGAGACCATTGCCGAAGAAATTGGCAAGACTACGCGTGGTGTAAAAACTATGCTTACTCGACGTGGCTTGACTGCTGCTGACTATGACGGAGCTGCAAAAGCTGCAAAAGCAGGCTAAGTTTCGTTGAACATACCTAGTGCGTTAATAAAGCAAGTGCTCGTGCTCCAAGACTTTGAAACTTGGAGCATGACGCACAAGCACTATCTTCCACCAGAATATCACACCTTATACCGTATCATAGACAAACACTGTGAGACCTTTCACAGAATGCCTACCATCGAGGATCTCGAGTTTGAGATTCGAGACAAAGTAACTCTTGACAAACTCCATGCAGTCAAAGGTATTGAAGTAGAAGCAGAGCCTCATATGCTTCTTGAGTACCTGAAAAACGAATACACACAGCAGGAAATATTGAAAGAGTTGCATAACTACGTTGATAACTCTATTGCATTTGAAAACGCAGAAGAAGCAATCGGACATCTACACGATATTGTACTCGATGTAGAAACGAAAGTAGATTTGCAAGATCCTTCTGAGAGTATGCAATCTATTACTTTGCACGAGAAAGATGAAGATATTGCAAAATATATTCCTCTTGGTCTCAATGCAGAGTATGATTATGATATACAGTTTTCTCCTCGCGATCTAGTGATGGTTGGTGGCAAGAGAGGCTCTGGTAAGTCTATCGTGTCTTGTAATATTGCTAACTCTGTTTACGAAGCTGGCAAGACTGCTATCTATTTTACTATTGAAATGGACAGTAGATCAATACTGCAAAGATGCTGTTCAATTGCAACCGAAGTACCTTTCTCTCGTATACGCACAAAGAATCTCAGTGTAGTAGAATGGGAGAAGGTTGCTGCTTGGTGGGCAGATCGTTTCATAAATGGTCAGTCCTCTTTGCTAAAGTATAAAACAGAACGCAACTTTGATAAGTTTCATGAGCATTTGAAAGTAAATGACTTCATCAAACCAGATCAACATATTGATGTGATATATGATCCTTCTCTTACAATCGCAAAGATAAAGGCAGAGTTGGATAAGAAAGTAAAAGTGGGAAATGTAGGTATTGTAATTGTAGATTACATAAACCAAGTCAAGCGTTCTGCAATGCCTTCACGTGCTGGTCAGTATGATTGGGCAGAGCAGATAGAAGTTAGTAAAACTTTGAAAGCAATGGCACAAGAGTATGAAACTACAATCTTCTCTCCGTATCAAACAGATGCGAGTGGAGAAGCAAGGTTTGCAAAAGGTATACTCGATGCTGCAGATGCAGCGTACACAATCAATCCTTGGAGCCAAGAGGACGCCTGTCTTACACTCGACTGTGTAAAAATGAGATCAGCCGCAGAAAAGTCTTTCACTTCAACAATGAATTGGGAGACTCTAAAAATCGGACCAGACACAGCAATGAATCCGAAAGAGAAAGAGGCAACATCCCATGTGACAGGTGAAGAGATAAATGATATCTAAAAATAGTTCTTGACTTTTCAACTTAATCTTAGTATAATACTTATTCAAAACTCAAATAACAAGGAACATATATGATTGTTCAAGGCAGCTTACGGTATACAACCTGCGGGAGGAAAGTGAGTAGCAAGGCACAAAGAAAACGACGACAACAAGTTTGGCACTGGAAGAAAGCAGAACCTATGACAGAGCAAGAGCCGTTAGATTGGAAGCACAGCTATAGAAAAATATATCCTTCAGCTTCTCTCGGTGATCCGAACCCAGCAGAAACACAGAAAGCAAAACATTATACAAGCAGTCACACGGTAGCCCCTGCTTATAACAAAGGAGCCTACCAAGTTATTAGTAGAGAGAACATCAAAGATATCGGTAGATGAACGTAGAAGAATTATTAATTAAGCAAGATGTTCCGTATATTCCAAAGGGTGCAGACTTTGAGGTAAGTTGCCTCAATCCAGACCATCCTGATCGTAATCCTAGTATGAGGATTGATCGAATAACAGGTATATTCAACTGTTTCTCCTGTGAGTTTAAGGGAAATCTCTTTACATTGTTTGGTGAGAAGCCAAACCAGTTACAACTACAACGCGAAAAGCTTAAAAACTTAATTAAACAGAAGATGGCGGAAAGTACTGGTTTGGCTCTTCCTTCTCAAGCAACTCCTTATCGAGGAAACTGGAGAGGAATAAAACCAGAAACTTATGAACGATTCGAAGCATTTACAGATGCCGATCCTTTGTTTGTTTCTCGTATCAACTTTCCTGTTCGGGACATTACAGGAAAAGTTGTTGCGGTCAATGGCAGACATACAGGAACTGGAGTACCAAAATATATGATAACACCTGCGGGTGCAAAGATGCCTTTATTTCCACAAGTTCTACCTCTCAACGGGTGCGTTATGCTTGTAGAGGGTATCTTTGATATGATAAACTTACATGACAAAGGTTTGACAAATGCAATGTGTTCTTTCGGAACAAAGAACATAAATGAAGAGAAGCTATCTGTACTGTCAATTGCAGGAGTATCACAACTAGATATATTCTTCGATGGAGATGATGCAGGACAGTCTGCTGCAGCAAAAGTAAAAGAAATGTGTGAGAGTATTGGACTCTCGTCTCGGAACATACATCTCAAAGATAAAGATCCGGGAGCACTCACAGAATCTCAAATATTAAAACTAAAGAGAAAATTATATGCCTAACGTCGCATTAGTAGAGACAAAACACAGTAAAACAGATTTTAAAACAGAGTTCGATCACAAGATTGAGTTTGATCAGTATCAACTTTGTTCGGATAGAAATATCAAAAAAGTATTGAAACGAGACGTGGATATACAAATGAATCCAGATGAGTACGACTGGGTGATACTCGTAGGGAGTGACGCTTTGAAGTATTATACCAAAGTAAACTCAGTCACAGAATATTCTGGAAAATTACTCGATGGTAAGTATTTACCTATAATTAATCCTTCGATGCTTGCATTTAAACCAGAAGCCAAGCCCACTTGGGAAAGTTCAAAAACTAATATACTCGACTATATTTCTGGACAGTTAGAAGATACAGTCGTAACTGATGAGCAAGCACGAGGCATACAAGATACGGAGGAAGCAAATGAATGGATACGTACTTGCATTGATGCTAAGCCAGCCTACATCGCACTCGACTCAGAAACCACCGGACTCTACCCTCGAGACGGCCATATGCTTGGGATTAGTCTTTGTTATGACGGGCATAATGGTGTGTACATTGATACAGAGTGTTTTAATGTAAGAACAGAAGTATTATTGCAATTACTGTTTAATCAAACAACAGTTGTATTTCACAATGCAAAGTTTGACATTGCATTCTTTGAGTATCACTTCAACTTTGAGTTTCCTCAGTTTGAAGACACGATGCTGCTACACTACCTTATCGATGAGGTTCCTGGAACACACGGATTAAAACAACTTGCAATGAAGTGGACTCCCTATGGAGACTACGAACAGCCTATGTACGAGTGGATTGCAGACTATTGTAAACGTACAGGCACACTTAAAAGCAACTTTACTTGGGATACAATTCCCTTTGACATTATGAAAACTTATGCTGCAATGGATGCAGTGGTAACTTATATAGTGTACGAGAAAGTTGTAAGAATAAAAAAGAATAAACAGCTAGAGAAAGTATACAATAATATACTCATTCCCGGCACTCGATTTCTAATGGATATTCAAGATAATGGTGTACCTTTTAATAAGGAGAGGTTATATGGTGCACAAGAGCTCATGCAAGATGAGATTGATAAGTCAGTACAAGATTTATATTCTCATCCTGAAGTAGCCCAATTCGAGAAAATAAATGGAAAAGACTTTAATGCTAATAGCACTGTGCAGCTTCGTCAGTTGTTCTTTGATTTCTTGGGCCTTGTACCGACTGGAAAAAAGACAGGCACTGGCGCAGACAGCACAGATGCAGAGGTACTGGCAGAACTTGGAAAGCAATCCCCTGTTCCTGCACTCATCTCCAATATACGAAAAAACTCAAAAATTAAAAACACCTATCTCGACAAGATCATACCGCAACTTGACATGGACTCTCGTCTGCGCACAGGCTTTAACTTGCACGGCACTACTAGCGGTCGGCTGTCTTCTAGCGGCAAACTTAATATGCAACAATTGCCTCGGGATAATCCAATAGTCAAAGGGTGTATTAAAGCTGCAGAGGGACACAAGATAGTTGCAATGGATTTAACTACTGCAGAAGTTTATGTGGCGGCTGTGTTGGCGAGCGACGAGAATCTACAAAACGTTTTTCGAGAGGGAGGTAACTTTCATTCGCAAATTGCGAAGAGAGTATTTAACCTACCATGCAAAGCAGAAGAGGTAGCAGAGCTTTATACAACACAAAGACAAGCCGCCAAAGCAGTAACCTTTGGTATTATGTATGGTGCAGGACCGAAGAAGATCAGTGAGCAAGTTACAAAAGACAGTGGCAAATTGTTCAGTCAACAAGAAGCTGCAAGCGTTATCAGTGACTACTTCAAACAGTTCTATGCACTCAAAGAGTGGATTGAAAACAATCAAAAATTCATAGCACAAAATGGTTTTGTTTACAGCTATTTTGGAAGAAAAAGGAGATTACCCAATGTCGCCAGCACAGATAAAGGCATCAAGAGTCATAGCATTCGCTCTGGTCTTAATTTTTTGGTCCAGTCTACCGCTTCTGACGTCAATCTTCTCGGGGCAATAGAGATGAACAAGCATATACAAAAGGGAGGATTCAAGTCTAGAATCTTTGCTCTTGTGCATGACTCTATACTCGCAGAAGTTCCATTTCAAGAAGTTGATTACTATTGCGAAGCTCTGCAAGATTATATACAAAAAGACAGAGGCATTAGTATTCCTGGAACACCTATCGGTTGTGACTTTGAGATAGGTGATGATTATTCAATGGGTAAGTACGATAAACAATATGGTAATCACGTATAATACAAGCGATAAAATTACTTTTCCAGTCTTTCCTCTAATCAGTAGTAACTACGTTGTTGCTGACGGTTTAGTTACTATTGACGGACTGCTTGTTGACGATCACAACATGGAAGGAGAAAGTTTGGGCAGACGTAGACTCATGACTCCCTACGAAAACCTCTTTCCACTGAAACGTAGTGTCAATACTTTAGTTGGACTTATAAAACGTAGTAAATCATTTTATATTGATTCTACTGGTCTTATTTTTACTTATGAAAAAACTAAGTGGGTACGACTAAAATACAGAAAAATAGCAAAGATAGTACCAAAGGACAGGGCATCTTTGCTATTTATACATCGATGGAAGCCTTCCTTTGTCATACCGCGACCTCCTCCAGATGAAGTACGGTATGTAGGAATCTTGCATTTACATGAAGAACCTTGGTTGTTATATGACTATGCAACAACCCAGCTCAAGGATACGAGGCGAAAAATATAGTGGCAAAAAAATCAAAAACTATCAACGGCTCAGGCCTAGAAATACAACAAATAGAACCCCTTACACGAAATCAGTTAGCAGCATTTGAATCAGAAAGCCATTTAGTGCTCTTCGGGGTTGCAGGAACAGGAAAAACTTTTGTTGGATGTTATCTTGCTTTTGATGACATGGCAAAGAAAGAGTATGAAAAGCTAGTAATTATTCGAAGTGCAGTTCCTACCCGAGACATAGGATTTCTTCCAGGAACTGAAAAAGAAAAGGCATCAGTGTACGAAGAACCTTACAAAGATATAGCAGTAGATATCTTTGGCAGAGGAGATGCATATCAGATTCTCAAAGCAAAAGGTTTAGTAGAGTTTATGACAACTTCTTATATAAGAGGAATAACTTTACGAGATGCTGTAATTATAATTGATGAGTGTCAAAATATGTCTTTTCATGAGCTAGACTCAATCATTACAAGAGTAGGAAGAAACTGCCGAGTCATTCTTGCAGGAGACTTTGGTCAGTCGGATCTAAAGAACAATGGAATGGGTGATTTTCTAGCCGTACTCGAATGGATGAATGAATTTCATTTTATTGAGTTTGGAGTCGAAGATATAGTAAGAAGTGAGTTTGTAAAAAGTTACATAACTGCAAAACACGATTTAGATAACAATTCTTGACAACAACCCAAAAAAAGAGTATAATAGTCCCATGAATTTATTTTACTTAGATGAAGATTTAGATCGATGTGCTGAGTATCATGTCGACAAACATATTGTAAAGATGCCACTTGAAGCAGCACAGATACTGTCTACAGCACTGTGGGTTGATCAACATCTTGGGTTTATACCAAGAGCACTTGATAAGAGTGAAAGAGACTACATCAATACAATCAAGAAAGAAATACAGCACCTGCCTCAAGAAGCTCGTCCTATTTCTCCATATCTGCCAATGATGTACAATCATCCTTGCACGATTTGGGCAAGATCATCTCTTGATAACTACGAGTGGACATTCTGCTATGCAAATGCTCTCGGAGATGAATACACATATCGATACGGTAAAGTGCACAAATCGGTAGAAGTAATTAATCGATTGCCTTTACCACAAAGAATGGAACGTCTTGGATTTACCACGTTCGGACTGGCAATGCCAGATGAGTTGAAAGACTATGAGAATCCAGTTCAATCATATCGAGACTACTATCACCTCGATAAAGCAACCTTTGCAAGTTGGAAGTATCGAGAGAAGCCGTATTGGTGGAACGAAGACTACGCTGACTACGAAAAGAGAATCACAGCATGAATTTGTTCAGTGAAAGCAGTCCTAAGTAATCGTATTTACATGGACTGTAGTCCTGATGTGCAAGATAAGATTGATAAAGAATTAACTTATTTAATCCCTTCACACAAACCTACAGACCCTCCTCAGGTGATTGCTAACATGGCAATCATACGTAGTGGTCTAATTTCTATTCCGATAGGAAGAACTGATCTCATACCGAGAGGATATGAGATAAAGGATAAACGCAATTTAATTCCAGTAGACTTTCCAGAGTTTAAATTTGATTTGAGACCCAGCCAACAAAAAGTTTACGATGAAATTGAAGATAATGCAATTATTAATGCGTGGGTTAGTTGGGGGAAAACTTTCACAGGCTTAGCGATTGCAAGCAAGTTAAAACAAAAAACATTAATTGTAACGCATACAGTCCCGCTAAGAAACCAGTGGGTAAAAGAAGTAGAGAAAGTATTTGAAATCAGTAGTGGTATTATTGGGAGCGGTAGTTGGGATTGCTCTGGGCCTATTGTTGTGGGAAATACCCAGACTCTGTACCGTAATATTGAAAAAATTAAAAAAACTTTTGGAACAATTATTCTCGATGAGATGCACCACGTCAGCAGTCCTACTTTCAGTCGTATTATTGATAGTAGTTTTGCTAGGTATAAAATTGGGTTATCAGGAACTATCGAAAGAAAAGACGGTAAACATGTCGTCTTTCGAGATTATTTTGGACACAATGTAATTAAACCACCAAAAGAAAACTACATGGTTCCAACCATTCATGTAGTGCCTTCGGGTATAAGGTTCATGGACGGGACTAGAATACCTTGGGCAAACAGAGTTACAGCATTGACACAGAATGAAGAGTATATGCATACTGTATCCATGCTGGCAGCGGCCTACGCCGCAAGAGGGCATAAAGTATTAGTAGTCAGTGACCGAGTTCAGTTTCTAAAAAATTGTGCTCAACTCACAGGAGATGATACAATATGCGTAACAGGAGAGGTTCCACACGAAGAAAGAGAGTCGCTAACAAATCAAATACTGCATGGAACAAAAAATGTTTTATTTGGAACACAGGCAATCTTCTCAGAGGGCATCTCGATTGATAATTTAAGTTGCTTGATACTTGGTACTCCTATAAATAATGAACCGCTTTTAACACAGCTTATAGGCCGAGTAATACGAAAGCAAGAAAAGAAACTAAGCCCTGTTGTTGTAGATATTCATTTGCTTGGAAATACTGCAAAAAGACAAGCAAGCAATAGAGTTGGATACTACATGAAGCAGGGTTGGGAAATGAAGTACATTTAAAAAATACTTCTTGACAAAAATATTAAATATTGGTATAATATATGTTACTTTTTGACTGGAGCAAAGTCTACGAAGTCGCGGAGGGAAATATCTTTACGTGTAATCAAATTATGGAAATGATTATAAAGAAGAAAGTACCTCGAAACAAGTTCGATCCACTATACAAGTTCTCAAATGTGAACTTTGTGGGACGTTCTTTTTTGGTTCATCCTGACGTACTTCTTTACAATGCTCATCGGTATGATCAAAGAGACGTATCTATATATTACGCACTAGCAGCAATGCGTAATATAGCAGATTATAGAGCAACAAAAAAGATAACACTAGATCTACTGAAAGTACCTGTAGAACTAGACACAATTAACGATAACAAACTACTTCGTATAGATCGTAAGAATGTAAACTTTGTATATGAAGAAGTTCCTAGGGAGAGTATACACTAATGGCTATATCATTTAATAAGCAGAAGGGCTCTGCTCAAAAGTCCTCAATAAACAGTTTTCAGTATCGTGATGGAGACATGGAGTTTCGTCTGGTCGGAGACATTCTTGCTCGGTACGTATACTGGGTAAAAGGTGAAAACGACAAGGACATTCCTCTTGAGTGTCTGTCATTTGACCGAAACGAAGAGCGTTTCAACAACAAAGAAAGAGATTGGGTTCGTGAGTACTACCCCGATCTTAAGTGTGGCTGGAGCTATGCTACTCAGTGCATCGATGGTGGTGCAGTAAAAGTTGTAAACCTAAAGAAGAAGCTGTGGGAGCAGATTATTACTGCTGCAGAAGATTTAGGAGATCCAACTGATCCCGTAAGTGGCTGGGATGTAAAGTTCAAGCGAGTAAAGACTGGTCCTCTACCTTACAATGTAGAGTATCAATTACAGGTACTCAAGTGCAAGCATCGAGCACTATCAGAAGATGAAATGGAGTTAATAAGCGACTTGAAATCTATGGATGATGTTATGACTCGTCCTACTCCTGATGCACAGAAGGAGTTGCTTGATCGGATTCGTGGAACAAAGTCCGAAAATGTAGATGAAGAACTGGAAGCCGAATTCTCTTGATTTTATTTACTGCTGACTGGCACCTTAAACTGGGACAGAAAAATGTTCCTCATCTATGGGCTATGGAACGTTATCAAACATTCTTTGAAAACGTACATGATCTCGAAGATGAAGTTGACTTGCATATAATTGGAGGCGATCTTTTTGATCGTCTTCCAACTATGCCAGAGCTTCAACTTTATTTTGAGTTCATATCGAATGCGTCAGTAAATACAATAATTTTTGATGGAAATCACGAAGCAACAAGAAAAAATAAAACTTTTTTTACAAATCTAAAAGAAGCAACAGAGAAGATAAATCCTTTGGTGCAGATAGTAGACAGTCTATATGAAACAGAAACATTCACAATACTTCCATACTGTGAATTACACAGAAAAACTGTTTTTAATGAAATAGATAAAAGCAAACCTTTGTTTACTCATGTGCGAGGAGAGATTCCTCCTCATGTAAAACCAGAGATTGATCTTGATTTACTAGCTTCTTTTCCTGTTGTGTTCGCAGGCGATCTTCATGCACATAGCAACTGCCAGAGAAACATTGTGTACCCTGGAAGTCCAATGACTACATCTTTTCATCGTAACGAAGTAGATACAGGATACATTTTGATTCACGAAGATACAGAAGACTGGGCTTGGGAGTATAACAGTTTTAAACTTCCACAGTTGATAAGAAAAACCGTAACAGATCCAAATGATATGGTTCCTACGGACTTTCATCACACAATTTATGAGCTGGAAGGTGACATACAAGACTTGGCAGCAGTAAAAAATTCAGAGTTACTTGACAAGAAAGTAGTTATACGAACAAGTGATGCGTCTTTAGTTCTTGACAAAGAGATGACAATTGCTGAAGAACTGCATAAATACTTAAGTAGTATATTGGAAATACCAGAAGAAAAAATACCTGACATAATAGGACTGTTTAATGATTACACTTCAAAAATTGAAATGGGATAACTGTTTCAGCTATGGTGAGGGTAATGAGTTAGACTTAAGTTCCACAACCCTTACCCAAATCATAGGAACAAACGGCACAGGAAAATCTTCTATTCCATTGATTATAGAAGAAGCTCTTTTTAACAAAAACTCAAAAGGAATTAAAAAAGCAGACATTGCTAATCGTTATGTAAATAATGGTTATACAATATATCTTTCGTTTACAAAAGACGATCTTCTGTATGAAGTAGTTGTAAACAGAAAAAGTTCTGTAAAACTAAAGCTACTACAAGAAGGTGAAGATATATCTAGTCATACTGCTACAAATACGTATCGCACTCTTCAGAATATTTTAGGAGTTGATTTTAAAACATTTTCTCAGTTAGTGTATCAAAGTACGAATACTAGTTTACAGTTTTTAACGGCTACTGATGCTAATCGTAAAAAGTTTCTTATTGATCTTTTACACTTAGAAAAGTATGTTGACTTATTTGAAATTTTCAAAAATGCTCATAGATCAGCAGTCAATGATAGGTCAACTCTTTCGGGCAAGTTATCAACTGTAGTAAAATGGTTAGAAAATAATATTTTAGAAGATACCAATATACTTCCAATGCTAAATTTAGAAATTGATACATCTAAAGATGAAAAAGTTTTGCGGTCTTTAATGGTAGAACTTCAAAATATTTCTGAAAAAAATAAAAAAATTCTACAAAATAATCAGTATAAAAAGATGTTGCATGATATACCGATCACTCAGTATCAGAACTCTACAGCTCAAAGAAAAGAATATGACCATTTGTTAAAACAACAAAGTGCGTATGAAGCAGAAGTAAATCAAAATCGAAAACTTATAAAAAAATTAGACGTGCTTGGACAACACTGTCCAACGTGCGAACAACATATTAGTTTTAACGTTAAAAACGATATGATGAATCAAGCTGCTGAAAAAGCAAATACATCGGAGGAGAATGCAAATGAGTTGGAAAGACAAATCAAATCCATTAAATCTGAGAATGCAGAATTTGCAAAAGCCCAGAGCGGTGTCAAGACTTGGGAAGATTTATATCGTAATATCGACCAGAGTCTCCAAGGAGATATTCTGGATAAGCACGAGCTTGAGAGTAGGATACAAAAACTACAGGGAAACATACAGTCGTCTAAAGACAGCTTGGCTGGAACAGCAGCAGAAAACGAAAGACGAACAAAAAGAAATACAAGAATCCAAATTATTCAAGAACAAACTGAAGAGTTTCAACAAGAAAGACTAAACTACGAAAAGACTCTGTTGCAGCAACAAAACATTGAAACAAATTTGGAAATATTAAAGAAATCTTTTAGTACAAACGGTCTTATTGCCTATAAGATAGAAAGCCTAGTAAAAGAATTAGAAGGGCTAGTAAATCAATATCTAGGAGAATTGTCAGACGGTAGATTTACTTTACAGTTCGTTGTTAGCAACGACAAACTTAATGTGGAAATCACTGATAATGGAAATGTTGTGGATATTACTGCTCTTAGTTCTGGTGAACTAGCGAGAGTTAATACCGCTACGCTAATTGCGATTCGAAAGCTAATGAGTAGTATTTCAAAGTCAAGAATCAATATATTATTTCTTGATGAAGTCATCAATGTATTAGATGACACAGGCAGGGAAAAGATCGTAGAAGTGTTACTACAAGAAGAGAACTTAAATACTTATATTGTTTCTCATGGTTGGACACATCCATTGTTAGAAAAAATAGAAGTAGTTAGACAAGGAAATGTAAGTACGTTGGAATGGTAGATTCAAGAGCAAAAGGTGCAAGAGGTGAATACTTAGTTCGTGATATGCTTAGAACACACACGAAATTAAGCTTTGAGAGAGTACCTGCCTCTGGCGCTCTCGAGTATCTTAAAGGAGATATTTACGTACCACACGCAAAGAACAAATACTGTATAGAAGTAAAAAACTATCAAGATTCACCTTTAAGTGACAAGATATTTACTCAACCAAAAACAAATAATCTTATACGTTGGTGGAAAAAGTTGTGCACACAAGCAGAGAGCGGATTACAAGAACCTTTACTCTTTTTTAAGTACAACAGGTCACCCGTCTTTGTGGCTGCAGAAGATCAG
>CEOK01101408.1_pt1 | contig 12323 bp, 11 predicted proteins | sample 427001 | NCBI WGS metagenome assembly CEOK01 (sample SAMEA2591108, study PRJEB7988) | marine metagenome | isolation source: saline water (ENVO:00002010), including | reverse complement strand
AACTTTTAAATATCAAAAGAAAGAAGACCTATTTTAAGATTACTATAAAATCAAAAAACTTTAAAAAATCTTTTTTAATTACTAATAATTTTGAAAGCAGTATATACAATATTCTTGCTGCTGTAGCAGTGATGAGTGTTCATTTAAATATACTAGATTTGGATAACAGAATTTTTTTAAATTTCAAAATTCCCGAAGGAAGAGGAGATTTTTCAAGAATAAAAATTAAAAATAAGAATATCAACTTGATTGATGAGAGTTATAATTCTAATCCTCTTTCTTTAAAATCTGCAATTTCAAATTTTGAAAAAATCAAAACAGATAAATCGAAAAAATACCTTTTGCTTGGCGATATGTTGGAGCTTGGAAAACATTCAAAAAAACTTCACGATTCTATTATTCCACTTATCAATAAAGCAAAAATAGATAAAGTTTTTGTAAGTGGAAAAAATATTGCTCCTATATTTAAAAACCTATCAAAATCAAAAAAGGGAAGAATTTTACATAATAAATATCAAATTATTGAATTGATTAAAAATGAATTAAATAATAATGATTATTTGATGATTAAAGCTTCAAACGCCACAGGTTTTAATAAGATAGTAAAAAATTTAAAAGGAACTATTTAATGTTGTATCAATTTTTATTAAATTACGTTGATGCTTTTGGATTTCTAAATGTTTTTAAGTATTTGACATTCAGAACTGGATTGTCTGTGTTTACTTCTTTGGTGATAGTTTTGATTATTGGAGGACCATTTATAAAATTTTTTTCAAACCAAAAAATTTTGAATCCTATCCGTGATGATGGTCCTGAAGATCATATTATAAAAAAAATTGGAACACCAACAATGGGTGGAGTTATTATCTTATTAGCTTTGTTAATTTCAGTTTTGTGTTGGGGAGATTTATCTAATATCAATATCTTGTTCTGTTTATATATTGCGATCTCTTTTGGATTACTTGGGGCCTTCGATGATTACAAAAAAATCAAACAAAGTAATTCCATAGGAATTCCATCAAAGTTTAAAATAATTTTGCAAATTGTATTGGCAATGATAGGAATTATTATTTATGTTAATTCTATAGATTATCCGGATATAACAAATTTATATTTTCCATTTTTTAAAAATTTAATAATAAACCTTGGGTGGTTTTTTATTCCGTTTGCTATCTTTGTTATTGTGGGTTCATCTAATGCTGTTAATTTAACAGATGGTCTAGATGGTTTAGCCACTGTGCCAGTAATATTGGTCGCAGCCTGTTTTGCATTTATTAGTTATGTAACTGGAAATATTGTATTTTCTGATTATTTACAAATTCCTTATATTGAAGGGACTGGAGAAATCTCAATTTTTTGTGGGGCTGTTATAGGCTCTTGTTTGGGTTTTTTATGGTTCAATGCCCCGCCTGCTAAAATTTTTATGGGTGACACAGGCTCATTATCTTTAGGAGGAGCTTTAGGTGCTGTGGGAATTATAACTAAACATGAAATTGTATTAGCCATAACAGGAGGATTATTTGTTTTGGAAGCAATTTCGGTTATGGTTCAGGTAATCTCATACAAACTTACAGGTAAAAGGATTTTTAGGATGGCACCGATACACCATCATTTTGAAAAAAAAGGTTGGCCAGAGTCTACTGTTGTTATTAGATTTTGGATTATTTCGATAATCTTAGCAATGATAGGTTTAGCTACTTTAAAATTAAGATAATGAGAATAAAAAAAAATATTTTTTTTGGAAAAAAAATATTAATTTATGGTTTAGGAAAGAGTGGAATTTCATCTTATAAATTTTTAAAGGATATATCTAAAGTTTACATATTTGATGACAATAAAAAAAAAAATTTCAACTTTAATCAAAAACAAATAAAATTCAGTGAAATAACAAAAATTAAATTTGATAAGATAATTATTAGTCCAGGAATTGATATTACAAAATGTAAATTAAATAGATTTTTAAAAAAAAATTTTTCAAAAATTTATACAGATTTAGATATATTCTATTCCTTTTATAAAAATGACAGTATTACAATTACTGGTACAAACGGGAAATCAACAACAGCAAAAATTTTACATGATGTTCTTTTGGATCAAAAAAAAGATGTAAGACTTACTGGAAATATTGGTAACCCTATTTTATTGGAAAAAAAAATTACAAAAAAAACAATTTTTGTTATAGAGGCTTCTTCTTATCAATTAGATTATAGTAAAATATTTAGGTCTAAATATGCTATGATTCTTAACTTAAGTTCAGATCATATTGAAAGACACAAAAGTTTAAAAAATTATATAAATGCAAAGTTCAAATTATTAGAGTCTCAAACAAGTAAATGTTTTGCTTATGTTAAAAAAAATGATGAGTTAATTAATAAAAAGCTAAAATCTAAAAAACTTAAAACTAAAATTGTAAAAGTTGACATAAAAAAATTTGATAAATTCTTAAAAAAAATAAAAAATAATTATTTTTTAACTGATTCAAATAAAGAAAATTTATCTTTTGTTATAGCAATTTCAAAAAAATTAAAACTCAAAAAAAATTTATTATTTAAAACAATACAAAAATTTAAAGGGTTAAAATATCGTCAACAAATTATCTTCAAAAAAAAAAATTTAATGATTATAAATGACTCAAAATCAACGAGTTTTTCATCAAGCATAAGTATTCTCAAAACAAGTCGAAATATTTTTTGGTTAGTTGGAGGAATTTTTAAAAAGGGTGATAAATTTAAACTTGGAAAAAAAAATTTGAAAAATGTTAGAGCTTTTATTTACGGAAAAAATAGAAAATTTTTTAACAAAGAGTTAAAAAAAAAAGTTAAAACTAAAAATTTCAGGAATTTAAATAATGCTGTAAAAAATATTTTTAGCTTAATTAAAAATGAAAATTTAGATACTAATACGATACTATTTAGCCCATGTGCAGCTTCATTTGACAGTTTTAAGAATTTTGAGGATAGAGGTCTTTATTTTAATAAATTAATAAAAAATTTTTTAAATGAAATATAAAAAAAATATATATAGCTATTATTATGAATGGTGGAAAAATATTGATAAATTCATATTTTCAATAATAATTTTATTGTTTTTTATAGGCCTTTTTTTTTCATTAGTATCTACATCTTTAATTGCATCAGATAAACTAGATACAAACGATTACTCATTTTTTTTTAAGCATCTATTTTTTATTTTTTTAGGATTGGCTGTTATGTTTACACTTTCTTCCATGGATCAAAAAAAATTATTTAATTTTTCTATCATTGTTTTTTTTCTATCTTTAATTTTTTTAATCTTGGTTCCTTTTATTGGAATTGAAGTTAAAGGATCTAGGAGATGGATAAATTTGTTTTTTTTACCGAGATTTCAACCTATTGAATTGGTGAAACCTTTTTTAATAATTTTTATTAGTTCAATTTTGTGTAGTCAAAAATATAGTAATATTTATTTTAAATATCTAATTTCTTTTTTAATTACTCTGAGTGTTGCTTTACTTTTGGTTATTCAGCCCGACATTGGGCAAACACTGTTGGTTTTTCTTAGTTGGTCAGTTTTAATTTTTACTTCCGGTATAAGCATAATTTTTTTAGTAATTTTATTTTTATCTTTAATTTCCGTTTTTTTTTATCTCGTATTTTTTATTGAAAAATTTGAATACATCAAAAATAGATTAATTTCATTTATAAACTCTGAATCTGGTTCTCACAATTTTCAATCAGACAAAGCTTTAGAGTCAATATCAAGTGGAGGTTTTTTGGTAAAGGAATTGGTGAGGGAACTTTAAAAAATAGAGTTCCTGAGGCTCACACAGATTATATAATTTCAGTAATCTCAGAGGAATTTGGTGTAATTGCCATAATTTTAATTTTATTATTATTTTTAGTATTTATTTATTCAATTTTTAAAAAAGTTTATTTTGTAAATGAGGAAAAAACGAAGTTAGTTTTAGTAGGATGTAGCAGTCTTATTCTTATGCAAGCAATGATTCACATAGGTGTAAATATTAGGTTATTTCCCACAACAGGAATGACGCTTCCGTTTATAAGTTACGGGGGATCTTCCATAATTAGCATCTCTATATTATCAGGTATAATTTTAAATCTAACAAAAAGAAAAATCCTTTAAATGAAAAATTCTTTGTTAATTTCTACAGGAGGCTCAGGAGGTCATGTTATACCAGCTACAATTCTTTATGAGCATCTTGCTCAACAAAATAGCGTGATAATTTCAATTGATAAAAGAGGTTTAAAATATTTGGATAAAAATAATTATCAATTTGAGATAATTGATACCCCCAAGCTAAGTAATTTTTTATTATTACCTATTAATCTTATTATAATTTTGTTTTTAACTTGTAAGTCACTTTATTTTCTTAAAAAGAAAAAAGTGAATATAATGTTTTCTACTGGTGGATACATGTCAGTACCATTAATTTTAGCTGCAAAATTATTAAAGTTGAAATTATACCTTTTAGAACCAAATCATGTTTTAGGTCGTGCAAATAAATTTTTTTTAAAATCGTGCACTAAAATTTTTTGTTATTCAAAAAAGATTAAAAATTTTCCAGACAAATATCAAGATAAGAAAATAGTTATCAACCCCTTAGTTAAAAAAAAAATTTACCATCTTAAATCTCAAAAAAAAATTACTGAAAAATTTACTATTCTTGTGGTTGGAGGTAGTCAAGGAGCAAAAATTTTTGATGATAAATTAAAAAATATAATTGTTAATTTATCAAAAAAAAATCCAATAAAAATTGTTCAACAAACTAATAAAAAAAATATTTCTTATTTGGCGAATTTTTATAAAGAAAATAATGTTGAGAACGAAATTTTTAGTTTTACGCAAAATTTTGAAAAAATAATGTACCAATCAGATCTTTGTATTACACGAGCTGGTGCCTCAACATTGGCAGAATTATCAGTCTTGAATGTAGCATTTATTACAGTTCCATTACCAACAGCTAAAGATGATCATCAATATGAAAATGCTCTTTTTTTTAAAAATAAAGATTGCTGCTGGATAGTTGATGAAAAAAATTTTGAGGAACAAATTCAAGAAATTTTAAAGAGTATTTTTGAAAAAAAAGGTGATTATTTAAATAAAAAAGAAAATTTAAAAAAATTAAATTATCAAAATACATGGATTAATGTTAATCAAAAAATATTAGAAATTATTAATGAAAATTGAATTAGCAAAAACAGAAATAATACATTTTGTAGGCATAGGCGGGATAGGAATGAGTGGTCTTTCAATGATCATGAAAGGCAAAGGTTTTAAAGTTCAAGGAAGTGATTTATCACTTAATAAAAATATTGAGAGACTTAAAAAAGAAAAAATAAAAATATTTATTGGTCATAAAAAACAAAATTTAAAAAATGCTACAATCATAGTTATTTCATCAGCAATTAAAAAAAATAATCCAGAAATTTTAGAGGCCAAAAGAAAAAATTTACCAATTATAACAAGAGGAAAAATGTTAGCACATATAGTCTCTTTAATGAAAAATATAGTTGTAGTTGGTTCTCATGGCAAAACAACCACTACTTCTTTAATAGCTTCAATTTTTCAAAAAACAAAACTTGATCCAACAATAATTAATGGTGGAGTTATTAATTCAATTAAAAATACTGCTAAATTAGGTAAAAGTGATTGGTCAATATTAGAGGCTGATGAATCTGATGGAAGTTTTATACACATACCACCAGCCTATTCAATAATAACAAATATAGATAGAGAACACATGGACTTTTATAAGTCTATGAAACATTTAAAAAATTATTTTATTCAATTTATCGAAAAAGTTCCTTCTTTTGGAAAAGTATTCATTTGTATTGATGATAGAACTAATAATGAGCTAATTAAATTTATTAAGAATAAAAATATTATTACTTATGGAACTAATATAAAATCTAATTTTTGGATAAAAAATATTAAACAAAATATAAATTATTCTGAGTTTGATCTTCAAATAAATATTCCAAACAAAAAAAAAATGATCCTTAAAAAAATTAGAATTCCATTATTAGGTATTCACAATGTTAAAAATTCTGCTGTTGCAGCGGCTGTTTCAATGAGTATAGGAATATCATTTTCAGATATTAAAGAGGGTTTAAAAAGTTTCAAAGGGGTACAAAGAAGATTTAATAAAATTTTTAGTTATAATGGCATAGATTTTTATGATGATTACGCACATCATCCAACAGAAATAAAAGTTGTTCTTGAAGGAGTAGATAAAGTTTACAAAGGTTATGAAAAGGTTTGTGTATTTCAACCTCACCGAATTTCTAGACTAAAAGATTTAAGAAGAGATTTCTCATTTGCCTTTAAGAATGCTGATGTTGTTGTTTTATGTCCTATATACACCGCTGGAGAAAAAATTAAGCTGGGATTTAACTATGTAAATTTTGCTAAAGAAATAATTAAAAATTCTAAAGTGAAGTTATTTATTGTTGATGATAATTATCAATTAGCAAAATTCATTAAAAAAAATATGTTTGGAAAAAAAATAGTAATAGGAATGGGAGCAGGAACAATTTCTAGTTGGATGAGAAAGCTTCCAGAACTGATTAAATGACAATAAACGAGTTAAAAAAGTTATTAGTTGAATTTGATGAAAATTTGGAATTTGAACAGAGCCTTAAAAAAAAAAATTGGTTTAATATTGGTGGGAAAGCAAAAGTTTTTTATAAAGCTAATGATCTTAATAGCTTAATAAAATTTTTAAAAAAATTAGAAAATAATGAAAAACTATTTATTATTGGTGCTGGTTCTAATACATTAATAACAGATGACTTATACGATGGAGTGGTAATTAAATTAGGAAAAAATTTTAATAATATATCATTACTTGGGGACAATGTCGTAATCGCAGGTAGTGCAGTTTTAGATAAAACCTTATCTGAATTTGCAATGAATAATGGTTTAAGTGGATTTGAGTTTTTATCTTGTATTCCAGGTACAATAGGTGGTGGAATAAGAATGAATGCTGGTTGTTTTGAAAGAGAATTTAAAGATATTTTAATATCTGTCCAAGCAATTGATAAAATTGGAAATGTAGTAACTATTCCTGCTAAAGATATTAAATTTGATTACAGAAAAAATGATTTATCAGAAAATTTCATTTTTTTAAGCGCCTCTTTTAAAGGTGTCATAGGAAATAAGGAAAAAATATATAATGAAATACAGAGACTAAAGATGAAAAAAGAGAAAAATCAACCAACACAGATCAAAACTAGCGGAAGTACTTTTAAAAACCCAATTCTTCAAACTAATAAAAAAGTATGGGAACTCATCAAAGAATCAGTTCCTTTAGATACAAGGTTTGGAGATGCATATATTTCAGAAAAACATTGTAATTTTTTTGTTAATAAAGGCAATGCATCATTTAAAGATATGAAAAATTTAATAGAGTTTGTTTCCAAAAAAGTTTTGGATAAAACAGGAATTAGTTTAGAAAAAGAGATAAAAATATTGGAATAATTTGAGAAAAAAAATATTAATAATTTCAGGTGGAATATCTAAAGAAAGAGTAATTAGTCTTGATACAGGTAGACAAGTTGCAAAAGAATTAAAAAAAAATGGTTTTCTTGTAAAGATTACAGAACCAAATCTTGGACTAATCAAAAAAATTAAATTATTTAAGCCCAATATTATTTTTAATGCTTTGCATGGTCAGTTTGGTGAAGATGGTTATATTCAAACAATTTTAGAGACAATAAGAATACCTTATACCCATTCTGGAGTAATATCGTCCATTTTAGCAATGGATAAAGTTTTATCTAAAAAAATTTTTATTAAGGAAAAAATTTTAACTCCTAAATTTATCGAATATTTTTTTAACAAATCAAATTCTAAAATTATTAAAGAGATTGAAAAAAAATTGAAATTTCCTGTAGTTATAAAACCTATAAATGAGGGATCAAGTGTAAATGTTTTTATATGCACAAAATTAAATATTATTAAAAATTTAAAAAAATTAGAAAATTATAAAAGAATTATAATAGAGGAATTTATACCTGGAAGAGAAATTCAAGCTGCAATCATTAATAACAAGAAACTCGGAGCTATTGAATTAGAACCAAAAAGGAAGTTTTACGATTTTCAAGCAAAATATAATCCAAAGGCAAAAACGAAACATATTATTCCATTTCAATTAAGCAAAAAAAAATACAATTATTTAATGGATCTAGCTTTAAAAGCTCATAAGTTAATAAAATGCAGAGGCGTTTCTAGATCTGATTTTAAATTCTACAAAGATAAATTCTATCTTTTAGAAATTAATACTCAACCAGGTATGACAAATCTCTCATTGGTACCAGAAATAGCCTCATATCACGGCATTAAATTTATCAAACTTTTAAAAATGATTTTAGATGATGCATCAACAAATAAGTAAAAAAATTATATTATATCTTTTTTTATTTATTTTACTTGGAACAGTTAATAACTTTAAATTTTCTAAGCTTTTTAGATTTAATATTAATGAGATCAAAGTTTATGGACTTAATAATGCTCAGAATTTAAAAATTTCAAATCAATTAGACTTTTTAAAATTTAATAATCTATTATTCCTTGATAAAATTGTTGTAGATGAAATTATTAACTCAAATAATTTTGTTGAAAAATATTTTGTTTTTAAAAGATATCCTCAAACTTTAGAAATAAAAATTTTGAAAGCAAAAAATATTGCAAATATTGTAAGAAATAAAAAATTTTATTTTATAGGTTCAAATGGGAAATTAATAGAGAGCAACAAACCTGATAAAGATATACCATTTGTTTTTGGTAATTTTAATGTAAAAAATTTTTTAGCTTTTAAAAAAGAAGTAGAAACATCAAAGTTAGAATATAGTCAAATTGAAAAAATTTTTTATTATAATTCAAATAGATGGGACATAAAAATGAAAAATGGAATTTTAATAAAATTACCAAATTTAGAGACAATTCAAGCTTTAAATTTAGCATCAAAATTCATATTGAAAAAAAAATTTTCAGAAATTTCTATAATTGACTTAAGAATAGCAAATCAGGTGATTATTAATAATGAGTAATACTGAATTTGAAACTTATTTATATATAAGTAGTGAAAAATTTATTATTTTATCTAAACGTAATACTGATAAAGATTCTTTTTTTAAAGAAAAATTCATTTTCGATAAATTAAAAAAAAATTTAGATTTAGAATTATTAAATCAATTTTTAAGTGAAAATATTTTTAAAATAGAAAAGAATATCAATGGATTCATTAAAAATATTAATTTAATTATTGAGAAAAATTTTTTAAAGATAAAGATTTCAATTAAAAAAGATAATTACGATAAAGTAATAGATAAAAAAATTTTAAATTATTCATTAGGTGATGCCAAAAGACAAGTTAAAGAAAACTATAAAAATCATGAAATAATACACCTTTTGGTAGAAAAATATTTCATAAATGATCAAACTTATGATTATTTTCCATTGAATAAAAAAGCAGATAATTTAATTATCGATTTAAGTTTTTTATGTTTGTCAAAAAAATTAATTAAAGATTTAGAACAAATTTTAAGAAATTATCAAATAAGCATTAATAAAATTGTTTCTGCAGATTACGTAGAAAACTATTTTGAATATGATAATTCAGATATATTTTCAAATTGTCAAAGAATTATCGAGGGCATAAATCAGAATGAGGTTTTATTGATAGCTAAAAATCAAAAAAAATTAGGCTTTTTTGAGAGATTTTTTCATTTATTCAGTTAATTTGTAGTTAACAGTAACATTAGTTGTTTTCAAAATTTCCACATTTCATATTAAATTCCTTAAAAATGTCAGGATTGAACCAAAAAACTATTAAAAAAAATATAGAACTGAGAGGCATTGGTTTGCATTCTGGAAATATGGTTAATATTAGAATTAAACCTGCAATGCCTAATACTGGTATTTTATTCAAAAGAACTGACTTAAAAGAAAATAATTTAATTATCCCGAATGTTTATAATGTTAGTAATGCTTCTTATTGCACTACAATAACAAATGAGAATAAAGTAAGTGTTTCAACTATTGAGCATTTAATGGGTGCATTTTATGGTTTAGGAATAGATAACGCGATAGTTGAAATTGATAACCAAGAAGTTCCAATCTTAGATGGGTCAGCTAAAATTTTTGTTAAAGAAATTTTAAAAGTCGGAATTGAGAAAAGTGATATACCAATAAAAATTATTAAGATTGAAAAATCAGTTAGTTATACCAATGGAAAGAAAAAGATTCTAATTAAACCAAGTAAACTAAGTTTAGATATTGATTTTGAAATAAAATATGAAAACTCATTAATCGGCACTCAAAGAAATGTAATAGATGTTTATAAATCTGATTTAAGTCAAATTTATAATTCAAGAACTTTCTGTTTATATGAAGATGTTGAAAAACTAAGATCAATAAATTTAGCTTTGGGTGGTTCATTGGAAAATGCAATCGTTGTAAGAGAAAATGAAATAATGAATGATGAAAAATTAAGAAATGATAAAGAATTTGTTAACCATAAAATTTTAGATTGTATGGGTGATTTATATTTAAGTGGGTTCAGAATAATTGGTAGTGTGGAGTGTTCCCAGGGAGGACATTTATTAACTAATCAGTTATTGAGAAAATTATTTAAAGATAATAGTAATTTTTCGCTTTTAGAGGTTAAAGAAAAAGTAGTTCCTAATGCATTCTTTAATAGAGCTCATTTAAGATCTATAGCTTAATAGTTTAGTTTTCATTAAAAAACTGATAAATATTTTTTATGACTAAAAGAGTTATTTTATTAATTTTATTTTTAATTTTTTTTCAATCATGCTCTCCAAAAAGTGAGAATGTTGCAACAAAGATAAAAGGAGATAATTTAGAACAGCAAATGATTGAGGCTTATGAAGAGGGCGTAGAGGCTCTTGAAAAAGGAGATGTTATTTTTGCAGCAAAAAAATTTAATGAAGCTGAACTTTTGTTTCCACAATCAGATTGGGCTCCTAAAGCATCTTTAATGGCAGCATATGGATATTGGACTCAGGGATATTATTCTAATTCTATTGAAGAGTTAAATAGGTTTTTTAGATTGTACCCAAAATATAAAAATTTAGATTATGCGTATTATCTAATTGCCATGAATTATTATGACTCAATAGTTGATGAAAAAAAAGATTTAAGACCTCTTAATCAAGCAAAAAAGTTTTTTTTAAAATTAAGAACAGATTACCCAGAGTCGGATTATGCGTTAGATGCTAAATATAAATTAGAGTTAATTCAAGATATTCTGGCTGCTAAAGAAATATATATTGCTAGACATTACATAAAAAAAGAAAAATGGGCTGCTGCGATAAATAGACTCAAAACTGTTGTAACTGAATATGAAACAACAGTATACATTGAGGAGGCATTACATCGTTTAGTTGAAGTATATTATATTCTAGGTTTAGAAAATGAAGCGAGTAAATATGCTCAAGTTTTAGGATATAATTATCAATCAGGAGAGTGGTATAAAGAGACTTATAGAATTTTTAATAAAGATTATAAAACTATAAAGAAGAGAGATGAGAAAGAAAAAAAATTATTAGACAGAATAAGATCTTTTTTTTGAAAATGAAAAAACAAAAAATAGAAGATTTATATAAAGATAAAATTAAAGAATATAAACATCATAATTTTTTATACTTTGAAAAAAGTAGACCAAAGTTAAGTGATGCATCTTTTGATGCACTTAAAAATGAAATTTTTAATTTAGAAAAGAAATATAAATTTTTAAATAGTAAAGATTCTCCATCGAATTCTTTAGGCTTTAAGCCTTCCAAGAATTTTAAAAAGATTAAACATAAAGTTCCAATGCTTTCGTTGGCTAATGCATTTGATGAGGAGGATTTAATCAACTTTGAAAAAAGAATTACAAATTATCTTGATGAAAAGGAAAGTTTTGAAATTCAATATAGTGCTGAACCAAAAATTGACGGTATCTCAGCATCTTTGATATATGTAAATAGAAAATTTGTTTACGGTTTGTCAAGAGGAGATGGTAAAGAAGGTGAAGATATAACGGAAAATTTAAAAACTATTGTCGATATACCGGACCAAATAAAATCAAAAGATTTTCCAGAGGAAATTGATATCAGGGGTGAGGTTTTTATTCAAAATAGTGATTTTAAAGAATTAAGTAATAAATTTGCAAATCCAAGAAATGCTGCCTCAGGCTCACTAAGACAGAAAGATCCTAATGAAACAAAAAAAATTCCATTAAAATTTATTGCTTATACTTTTGGTTACGAAAAAGGGATGTATTTAAAAACTCAAAATGAATATCTTAAAAAGTTAAA
>CEOK01035318.1_pt1 | contig 12333 bp, 14 predicted proteins | sample 427001 | NCBI WGS metagenome assembly CEOK01 (sample SAMEA2591108, study PRJEB7988) | marine metagenome | isolation source: saline water (ENVO:00002010), including | reverse complement strand
TGGCTAGTGAGCACCGGTGTGGGTGTTTGGGGCTTAGCTAATCCGATCAATTGGGGATGGGCGATTGTTAATTTCGTGTTTTGGATTGGTATTGGACATGCGGGAACCTTGATTTCAGCAATTTTGTGCCTATTAAAACAAGGTTGGCGAACGTCCATTAATAGAGCGGCTGAAGCGATGACAATTTTTGCGGTTGTTTGTGCTGGAATTTTCCCACTTTTCCATGTCGGTCGAGTGTGGTTTGCTTGGTGGCTTTTCCCATTGCCAAATGCCAATTTAATTTGGCCTCAATTTAGATCACCTTTGGAATGGGATGTATTTGCAGTTTCGACTTATGGTACGGTTTCCGTTTTATTTTGGTATATGGGGATGATTCCTGATTTAGGAATCCTTAGAGATCGGGCAGTACAGCGTTTGACCAAAGGCGTTTATGAAGGGTCTTCTAAGCTTCGACAATCTATGGCACACGGTGCAGATATTTTCAGGAAGTATTTTTATGGTGTATTAGCGATGGGCTGGAGAAATGCAGGTAATCACTGGAGGAATTATGAAATGGCTTACTTGCTTCTTGCAGGTCTATCGACACCCTTAGTTCTTTCTGTGCATACGATCGTTTCATTTGACTTTGCTGTTGCGGTTTTGCCTGGGTGGCATACGACGATTTTTCCTCCTTATTTTGTGGCTGGTGCTATTTTCTCGGGCTTCGGTATGGTACTCACTTTGATGCTTCCGTTAAGAGCGCTTTATGGGCTACATGATTTGATTACACAAAGGCATATCGATAATATGTGTAAGATTTGTTTGGGTACCGGTTCAATTGTAGGATACGCCTACATTATGGAGTTTTTCATCGCTTGGTATGGGGCGAATCCATATGAAAGTTTTGCTTTTATCAATCGTGCTTTTGGTCAGTACTCATGGGCGTATTACATTATGTTTAGTTGTAATGTATTCACGCCTCAATTATTTTGGTTCAGTGCGGTTCGTAAAAATGCCGCTTTAGTTTGGATTATGTCAATATTGATTAATGTTGGAATGTGGTTTGAGCGATTCGTGATCACTGTAACCTCATTAGCAAATGACTTCTTGCCTAGTAGTTGGGGTTATTATTCGCCGACCATTGTTGATGTGTTCACATTTTTTGGAACTTTTGGACTGTTTTCTACTTTATTCCTCTTGTTCTTACGTTTTTTACCGCTCATGCCGATTGGGGAAATTAAGTTTGTCATGCCACAAGCAGATCCGCATGGTCACGAATCAGATAATGGAAAGGAGTCTCACTGATGTCAGAAATTTACGGTATAATTGCTAGCTTTAAAGACACGCCTGATTTGTATCATGCGGCAGAAAAAGTTCGAGATGCAGGCTTTAAAAATTGGGATACTTATTCATCATTTCCAGTTCACGGCATGCCGGAAGCTCAAGGTCAGCCTCGCTCTAAAGTTCCAGTTTTTACTTTTTTAGGTGGTGTTACTGGTTTTACCATCGGTACTTTGATGGTTTGGTATATGAATGCGTTTGATTATCCACTAATCGTAGGTGGTATGCCATTTTTTAGTCCAGTTTTCCCTTTCCCTATTATGTATGAGTTAACTATTTTGTTGGCTGCTTTTGGAACGCTTGGAGGTATGTTTATAACCAATTTACTGCCACAGCATTACAATCCCCTGTTCAATAGTTCAAAATTTCTAGAAGTGTCAGGGGATCGATTGTGTATAGCTATTGAGGCTCGGGACAGTCAGTTTGATCGTGATCAGACGAGAGCTTTTTTAGAATCTATTGGAGGGTTTGATATAGAAGAAGTGGAGGCTTAGTAAATTATGCGTATATTTTTAATAGTTTATGTGTTGGTTATTGTGAGTGCCGTTTCGATTTTAGGTTTCAGAGGGTCTCTGACCGAAAAAGAACCCGTTGAGGTCTTCAATGACATGGATCGTCAGGCTAAATATAAGCCTCAAGCTGAGAATTCATTTTTCAATAACCGGCAGAATGACCGATTGCCTCCTGCATTAACGGTTAGCAGGGGAAGTGCCTTGGATACAAGTGATGTTTTTGATGACGACTTTATCGCACTTTCTTCGGACCAAGTCTTATTGCTAGAGGGTAAAAATTTAGATGGTTCCTTTTCGGAGCAGTTTCCTTACGAAGTCAATTATGAGTTCATGCAGTATGGACAGAAAAATTATAATATCTTTTGTGCGTCTTGTCATGGGGTCGCTGGTGATGGTAACGGTGTAACAAAACCGTATGGCATCTTGGCGGCTTCCTATCATGATGATCGTCTTCGAAATGAGCCAGATGGCTATATTTACGATGTTATTGCCAATGGTAAAGGCCTTATGTACGGACTGAAAGATCGTCTTACTAATGAACAATCATGGTCTATTGTGTTGTATTTGAGGGCTTTACAAAGAGCTCAAAATGCTGACCAGTCTGACCTATCACTAAAAGAAAAATCAAAATTAGGATTATAAGTTAAGATGGATAATCAAGAAGACATTAAAAAAATAAATTCAGTAGGATTGTTCGCTTTAATTATTGGAGCAATTGGCGTATCTGTTGCAGGATTTGGTTTTTATCAAGGTTTAACATCTGAAGATGCTCGCCCTCTTTTAAGTTGGTTAATTGGTATCGCATTTTGGTTGTCGATTGCTCTTGGTGTTTTATTTCTGACGCAAATTTGGTATGTTTTTCATGCTCGTTGGCCTACAATTATTCGCCGTCAGTGTGAGCATTGTTTTAGTGCTTTGCCTTGGCTCTTTCTTTTGTTTTTACCACTTCTTTTAATTCCTTTTGTTTCCGACAATCCGGGTATTCTATGGAAATGGATGGATGGCACTAATCTTTTGCCTGGTGGTCATGAATTAGTTCAAGACGATCCTCTTTATAACTGGAAGGCGGCTTATTTAAATCCAACTTTTTTTGCGATCCGTGCCTTCTTGTATTTTGGGGTCTTTATTGCTTTAGCTTATTTTCTTAAAAAGTGGTCATTTGATACTGATCAAACAGGCTCTGTTGAAAACATACACAAAGCACGTCGGCTTTCATCAGTTGGGCTGTTTTTATTAGCTACAGCCTCTACTTTGGCTGCAATTGATTGGTTTAAGTCCTTAGAGTACCACTGGTTCTCTACAATGTATGGGGTATGGTTTTTTGCTGGTTGTATGCGAGCAGCCTTGAGTGCCTTGTTAATCTACTGCGTTATTCTTTCCACGAAGGGCTATTTGAAAGGTGTTTTCAATCAAGCACATCGATACGATTTGGGCTGCATGATGTTAGCGTTTACAATTTTTTGGGCTTATATCAGTTTTTCTCAGTATTTTTTGATCTACAATGCAAATATTCCTGAAGAGACTTTTTGGTACAATATTCGTGAACATAATGGAGATGGAGTGCATAATTCTTGGTGGATTATCAGCATGCTACTTATTTTCGGGCACTTCTTGATTCCTTTCTTACTGTTGCTTTGGTATAAAACTAAGGTGGTCATTTGGAAGAGCATTGGAGTCGCGGTTTGGATCCTACTGTTTCACATTATTGATTTGTATTGGAATATTCTACCAGGAAAGGTGGTCGACCTCGATGCATCTAATGGGTATTACATAAGACAGTTTTCGGTAGAGGTTTTTGATATTGCAGCTATTGTTGGAATAGGTGGTATCTGTATATGGGCGGTTTGTTCTAGTATGTTAAAAGCGGAACCCATTCCGATAAAAGATCCTAACATTTTAAAATCATTAAATCATTCAGAATAGATCATGGAACAAGTTGATACCAAAAAGTCATTGTGGATTTCTACTGCTTCGGGGATACTGGCAATTCTAATTTTTTTATTTATTTTATTTGTCACTTATTTGCCTAATCAACCTGAAAGTGCGGATGCTCAGCAGAAGCTAGAACGCTTAGAACAAGCTGAAATGACTCGATCTGAAGGCATCAATACTTTAAACGCTTTAAAGTCTTTGGACGCTCAAAATAGTAAATATGCTATACCGGTAGAACGTGCTATGGAATTAACGATAATTGACTACCAAAAATAATTTTTGATCTGATCATGTCCTTAGAAGATTTAAAAGAAGCAGATGCTTTATCCGTATCGACAACACCTTTTTCTCAGAAGGGTGTCGATTCGATCGATCATTCGATTCGTTTATCTACATACTATTTTATACTATCTGGTGTTTCTTGGTTAGTTCTCGCTTCTATTTGTGCGCTAATCGTAGGGTTTAAGTTAATAGATCCTTCTATTTTAGGTGCTTTTGAAATGCTATCTTATGGGCGTTTACAAGCTGCTTTAAAATCTGCTTTATTAATGGGATGGGTTAGTAATGCTATTTTTGCAATTTCTCTGTGGATTATGGCACGCTTATCTGCGAAGCCAATTGAGCATGGCGGTATATTGTTGATAGCTGGTATCATTTGGAATATAGGTTTAACGATTGGTTTGTTAGGTATCTTAATTGGTGACATGAGACCTTTTGCCTGGTTTGAGTTGCCGAGTTATGCTTCTGGAATTTTCTTATTGTCTTATTCGCTCATTGCAGTTTGGGCTATTGTTACTTTCAGGCATAGGAATCACTTATTTTCCTATGTTTCTCAATGGTATATTTTAGGTGCTCTTTTGTGGTTTCCATGGGTTTATGTCGTAGCACAATTTTTCCTGAATTATTTTCCATCCAGGGGTGTTATGCAATCGATTGTACATGCGTGGTATCAAAATAATGTCTTTTATCTATTTGTAGCCTCTATTGGCTTAGCTTCAGTTTATTACATTATACCTAAAGTCTTAAATGTCGCAGTTCGTTCTTATCATTTGACGGCTTTAGCTTTTTGGTCATTCGCTTTATTTAGTTCATGGGCTTCGTTCACATACCTAATTGGTTCACCAATTCCTGTTTGGTTGATTACCACTTCAATCGTTTCCGCAATAGCTTTATTGGTTCCGCTTAGTATTTTTTCGATCAACTTCATCAGTACATTGAATGGTCGTTTGTCCCAAGCTTTAAGGATACCTTATATGCGTTTTGTAGTTTTTGGAATTGGAGCATTTTTAACACATCTTGTATTAAAACTAGTGCTTTCAATTCGCTCAATAGATGCAGTGGCTCATTTTACTTTGATACATGAAGGCTTAAATTGGCACCTCCTATACGCTTTCTTTAGTATGGTAGCTTTTGGAATGTTTTATTATCTGCTACCTGTCTTATTAAAAGAACAGTGGAAATCACAAATTTTAGTAAAAATCCATTTTGGATTCAGTGCTATAGGGATGATTTTATTACTTATTTCTATGTATGTTGGAGGCTGGATTCAAGGTCAGCAATTTAATCAAATAGAATTATCGTTTATTGAGATTATAATTGGTTTAAAGTTTTGGCTTCAGCTACAATTTGTTGCATTGATATTAATCTTCTTAGGTAATGTTTTATTCTTCTTTAATATTGTCTCATTGTTTTGTATTCGGTTTATACGATCTTTTAAGAATCCGATTTCATCACAAATAGAGGGGGTAGTCAGTTAATTCTATGAAGCATTTTCCACTACTTATTATCGGGATATTCTCTGTTTTCACTTCATCTTTTTTAGGTTTAGTTGTTACTAGCCAGAATCAAATTGGAGCATTGGAGCCTACTACTGAATCTTTAGAACTGAACGACGATGGAGCTCTTGTAATGATCGAAGGTGATCCATTATTTCCACAAAAGCTTTCCGGTTTAGCCAGTCAGGGGCAATTAGAATATATTAAACTTGGTTGCGTAAATTGTCATTCTCAACAAATTCGAAGAGCTTCTATTAGCCGTGATTTAGAACGTGGATTAGGGGTTCGCTTTTCTGTGCCTCGGGATTATATTTATCAAAAAAATGTTCTTTTAGGTTCTCAACGAATAGGACCCGATTTGTCCAATGTCGGTTTGAGAGATTTTGATAAAAATTGGCATTACTTACATTTATATAATCCTCAAATCACATCTCCTGGTTCAGTGATGGCTCCGTTTTCTTATTTATTTGAAGAGATCGAAGGCGAACTTTCGGAATACCCTAATGCTTTAATATTTCCAGAAGGGAGCCCTTATGCACCTGATGAAGGTTACGTTATCATTCCTACTAGACGGTCGAGTGGCTTAGTTGAATATTTATTGAGTTTGAAATTTGAATATAACCTTCCTGAAGCTATAATAAGTAACAATGAACAAGCAAAATAAGGATATAGATAGTGATACTGAGTTAAATGATGATTCAATCCAGAAGATTCATGATGAATTGCTCAACGAGAAGGAATTGCCAAAAGAAGGTTTTTCATTTCTGCCTATTTTTTTGATCTTTGCTTTTGCAGGTATTTGTTTTTGGGGTGGTATTTATATCGTGAATCACGGTGGTGCTTTTCGATGGGATGCCTACGATCCTGATTTTGTTGTTCATGATAAGCCTTTAGCTATACCCGAGAAGTCTCTTTTTGAAATCGGTCAAAAATTGTTTGTTAGTCAGTGTGCTCAATGTCATCAGGCTAATGGTCAAGGTGTGACGGGCGTTTATCCTCCATTAGTTGCGTCTAATTGGGTTTTGGGTCATCAAGAAGTCCTAGCCCGTATTTTAATTAATGGAATGAATGGCAAGGTGGAAGTTTTAGGTAAAACATACAATGGTAATATGCCTGCATTTGGCCCATCTGGATTAAATTTAAAGCCGAAGCAAATTGCAGGAGTCTTGACTTATATACGACAAGAGTGGGGCAATGATTCTTCGGATGTGACGGAAGAAACAATGAAGAACTATATTGCTCAATATGCGAATCGTACTGCCCCTTGGACTGCTGAAGAGTTGTTGCTGAATTTGTCTCCTGAACCCCTAGCTCCTATTATTGATGAATCCTCAGATATAATTGAAAGCCAAGGTGAGAGTATTGATACTAATGCTCACGGTGGTCACACAAAAACTTCATTTCAGAGTGGTAAAGAGCAAAATAACATTTAAGGTTATAAAGTATGTTTAAGGCGGAAGATTTTTTCGTTTTGTCTGATTCTTTTTCTTTTCGAAATATATTTTCATTAGAAGAGGCTCCTTGGCTTTGGCTCCCTAAAATAAGTGAAGCATTGTCTGAATTTAATTTTTCGCCCTATGAAGGGGAGGTTCCAAAGGGTTTTCTAATTAAAGGACCCGTCTTCATTGATCCTTCGGTCCAACTGCCAGCGTTTGGAAGTATAGAAGGGCCTTGTTACATTGGAAAAAACACTCAGATTAGACCGGGGGTTTATATTAGGGGGAATGTGATTGTGGGAGATTCCTGTGTTTTAGGTAATTCCTGTGAATTTAAAAATTCTCTGATATTGGAGGGTGCTCAAATTCCACATTTCAGTTATGTGGGCGATAGTCTTATCGGAAACAAAGCTCATTTAGGGGCTGGCGTTATTTGTTCAAATTTGAGACTAGATCAAGAATCCGTAAAGATTCACTCTTTAGGTGGAGAACGCATTGAGACTCATTTGAGAAAATTAGGGGCTATTGTCGGGGATTACGTTGAGGTTGGTTGCAATACGGTTTTAAACCCTGGTTCTCTTTTATTACCCAATAGCTGTGTTTATCCTTCAGTTGATTTTAAAGGGACACTAGATAGTCATACGATTGCTTGTAATGAATCAAAATTTAAGCGTATCAGAATTAAGCCAAAGCATTAATCTTTTATAGTTATGGACATAGGACAAAGAGATTTTGATGCCATTATTAGAGCTATTCGAAAAGAAGATTCTCGTTACAGTGCTGGCGCCTATTATTTTTTAAGACAAGCACTAGATTTCTCATTAAAGCATTTAGAAAAAGAGGAGCGACCCAGTACATCTAATCATATTTCGGGGCAGGAATTGTTAGAGGGGATTCGATTATATGCTTTAGAACAGTTTGGACCTATGAGTTTTTATTTATTAAAGAATTGGGGGGTTCATGCTTGTCGGGATTTTGGGAGTATTGTTTTCAACTTAGTAGAATCTCAAGTTTTGGGGAAAACCGAAAATGATTCACCCGATGATTTTAAAGATGGGTATGATTTTGAAGCAGCCTTCCTTGAACCTTTTGATCCCCAAAGAAAACCTAAATATAAGAAGCCAAGATTGCGTTAATGGCTCTGCTTGTAAAAGTCGTCTCCGTGGATTTTTTTCATCATCTTTCGCCGATGTTCAATCGCCATTTTAAGCGCTTTTTCATCTCCAAATTTTCTTATTGAAAAGGAAGTTGACTTTTGAACGCCTGGTTTTGGTCGCCAGCTGACGGTGTAACTTTCATAATAGTTTCCATTGACTGCCTTTTTAGAGGTGCGACTCACACCAAGTTCGCCTGTTAAATTCCTGGAATCACTTTTAACAATTCTTCGTTTGCTAGGTCGTTTTGTGATTTTAGCAATTTGCTTATTAAATTGATCTCTTACTTTTATAGCTTCTTTTAAAGCATGCTCTTTACTCTCAAATTTTGAGTCGCTTATGAGCTTAGAATATGTCTTATTATTTCTATATGCACGAACAAACCATCCATGTGTGCTTCCTGAATCAATCCTGCTTATTCCTTTTAGAGAAATATTTGTGTCCATAAATTTTCTAGATAATATAGAAATACAGTATAATTGTGATTTTTAAAGTTTAATATTAATTATGATTTTTAAAAAACTTATAGATTTATGAACAAACCCCTTAAAACTAAAATATGTGGAATCACCCAATATAAAGATTTTATTTTGGCTGAGAAACTTGGGGCTGATTACTTTGGCTTTATTTTATACGATCAATCTCCCCGCTATATTTCATTAGATAAGTTAAAGGGAATGATTGGGGATCTCCCTATTGAGCGTTGTATTTTTGTCGATGTTATGCCAAGTGAGGAGCAGTTGTTGTCGTATCAATCTATCGGTTGTGAGCGATTTCAAGTTCATATTAAAGAAAGGGCTTCGAACACCCTTTATGAGATGTACCAACGCAATGTAAGTAGTGATCAGCTTTGGCTTGCCCCTCAAATGGAGCAGTTGAGTGCATTTGATGAAGCGTTGTTGCCGTTTGCACACAGTTTTTTAATCGACACGTATTCAAAGAGTCAGATCGGTGGAACGGGGTTTGTCGGTGATTGGTCTGGTTTTAGTTCTCTTAAAGCGCGTTATAGCGATAAAACGTGGATTTTAGCTGGTGGCTTGAATCCTGTAAATGTATTAGAGGCAATTTCTGTTTCGAAGACAAATTTCATTGATGTGAATAGTGGTGTTGAGTCGAGTCCTGGAATTAAGGATGCGTCTGCAATGACCGCTTTATTTGAGACTCTGAAGACAGTTGTTCGATAAGATTTTTCTTTTTTACCATTTAACGCTTTACACTTAAGTGCTGTAGTGATTCTTTTGTCCTTTTATTGCAGGGTGGAGCAGCCCGGTAGCTCGTCAGGCTCATAACCTGAAGGTCGCCAGTTCAAATCTGGCCCCTGCACCCAATGAAGGTCGCTTTTAAAGATAAAGCGGCCTTCGCCATATATAGGATGGATTTGTTATTTCTGAATTTCAGAGAAAGCCCATTCAATCCAAGGTATCAGAGCCTGAATGGAGTCTGTTTCAACAGTAGCACCGCCCCAAATTCGTATGCCAGGAGGTGCATCACGATAACTTCCGATATCATAAGCAACGCCTTCTTGATCGAGAAGCTGAACGAGTTTCTTAGCCTTGGCTGCTTGTTGATCTGAATCTAAGTTTAGATACCATGGAGCTACGATTTTCAAACAGATGGAGGTGTTTGAGCGAGTGTCCGGATCTTCAGCTAGAAAATCAATCCAATCGGTTTGATCGACCCAATTAGCGATGGCTTCTAAATTGGAATTCGATCTTTGGATGAGTGCTTCTATTCCACCGATAGACTCTGCCCATTTTAAGCCGTCTAAAGCGTCCTCAACGCATAGCATGGATACGGTATTGATGGATGCGCCAGAAAATATCCCAGAAATAAGCTTCTTATTTTTAGCTAGTTTAAATATTTTTGGCATTGGCCATGGGGGAGTATAGGATTCAAGTCGTTCAATTGCTCTTGGGCTCAAGGCTATCATTCCGTGTGCTGCTTCTCCACCCATTACTTTCTGCCAAGACCAAGTAATGACATCGAGCTTGGAATAATCCATTGACATGGCAAATACGGCAGAAGTCGCATCGCAAATACTTAGCCCCTTTCGATCATCAGGAATCCATTCGAGGTTCTTCAAGCGAACTCCAGAAGTCGTACCATTAAAGGTGAAGACGACATCATTTTTAAAGTCAACGGCATTAAGATCAGGCAATTTCCCATAATCAGCGATAAATTTTCGGGTGTTCTCTAGTTTTAATTCATTGAAAATATCACCAACCCAAGTAGATCCAAAGGATTCCCAAGCGAGCACATCGACACCTTTTGCACCAAGCAGTGACCACATAGCCATTTCTATGGCTCCTGTATCGGAAGCAGGAACAATTCCACAAACATAATCTTTTGGAAGGTTTAAAATAGATTTTGATTGTTCTATGACGGTTTGAATTCGTTCTTTTGCATTTTTAGCTCTATGTGAGCGGCCGACTAAGGCATTGGAAAGTGCACTCAATGACCAATTCGGTCGCTTTGAGCAGGGACCTGATGAGAAATAAGGAGAATTCGGTTTGATTGATGGTTTCATAGTTTTAGTGATTAAAGATCGCTTTCAATCCAAGGACGATTAATAATTGGATCAAATTGATCGTTGTTTAAAGCAGAAAATAACTGGATGGCATCCTTTTGAGAAATATTTTTAAGGATTTTCATCGTTTTATTAGTGGGCTCTAAGTTTTCAAGCGTTAAGATTTTGTTTTTATGGTAGGTGAGTAGGTGACCCGTATTGTAATGGGAGATTGAAACATCTGGGTGTGGGCACACATCTGTTTGTGGGTCTTGTAAGCTTAAAATAAGGGACTTAATTTGAGTTGGCTTTGGATTTATGTGCATGATTCCAAAGCAGTCGGTGATACTGGTACAATCCATCTGTTTAAAATATTTTTTTTAGTATCGAAGAGTCGCGCTTATTATTTTCAAATTTAATCCTCCTTTGGATTGGTAGTTCCTCCAGTTTAGATTCGAAAAACCCGCATTTATTTATGAAATAACTTTTGGCATTTGAGGTTATGATGAAGGCATATTTGAATCCATTTAATTGACTTTTTTCGCAAGCTTTTTGAACCAGTTTGCTTCCAATACCTCTTCCATTATAGTAAGGCTGTACAAAGACGCTACCAATTTCAACGGATTCTTCGGATTCAAAAAAATCAATGCAAGTACAGGCAACGATACTACCATCAATTTCATAGACTAAGTAATGGGCTATGTTGGATTGTATGTCTTCAATGGAGCGCTTTAGCAATGTTTCTCGTTTAACAGAATTTTGAGTCAAATGATACAAAGCTTGTACGTCGCTTATAGTGGCTTCTCTGATTGTTTCATATTTGTTGGAGTGGATCATGGTTCCTATGCCAACTTTATCAAAAAGTTCGTTTAAAAGGGCATTGTGTCTATTGCCATTCAATAAATGAACACGCTCAATTTTAGAATCGATAGCTTGGATGGCAATTTTACTGTGATGTTTGAACCACTCTGGAAATTCAGATGACTTATTTGATGAGAGTGTCGAATTTAATTCTAATGCAGATATATTAGTTAACGGTTCTCCGTCTAAGATTGGGCAGGCTTTATCTACTAAAAAAATTAGCTTTTGAGCCTCTATCGATTCGAATAAGAATTTAAAGACATCAGCTGAAGATAGAACTGAGCTATCTGAGGGTCTATTTAAAAGACAGAGATTCGTGTGTTCTGAGATTGTTTTAATTTCTGTTATTATTTTTGTTAAATCATTTTCCGATTCAGTGTGTAAATCAAAGACATGAAATTCTTCTAAATGATCAAAGTTTTCAAAAAAACTGTTTGCAGCTTGGATTGAAAAAATACCCTTATCTAAGTGGTAATAAAACAAGATTATTTTTATGTTTATAGAGCGAAGTACATCGATTTCCCGATGTAAATTCTTGAGATGTTCATGATTCGTTAAGGATTTTTCGATTCCTATAATAAAGGTTTCTCCTCTGAATGACTTTACATAACGAAGTATTCCGTGAAGATCAGACGGTTTGAGTTCATTATTGCTCGCATATTGTGAATCCATTTAATATAAGTTTATAAATTAATTATAGCTCATCAATTAACAAGCGTTTAGTTACTTTAAGACCTTAAATTTGTGCAATCGGAATCCTTAATAGATAATATTGAACAATATGCTGCTTGGCTGGATCTAGATAAGGGCCTTTCTAAGCACACGGTTGAAGCGTAT
>CEOK01199472.1_pt1 | contig 12336 bp, 6 predicted proteins | sample 427001 | NCBI WGS metagenome assembly CEOK01 (sample SAMEA2591108, study PRJEB7988) | marine metagenome | isolation source: saline water (ENVO:00002010), including | reverse complement strand
TAAGACGTTATATTCATGCTGCTCTTGAGCTGAAAGATAATGATTTGATATTTGGTACCGTTAGAGAACAGTGCGGCGACGGCTGCTTTGCTTCAGAACCACAGTTCGAAGTTGATATAGATCAAAGCGACTTCGATCAATTAAAACAAATTTATAAAGATTATGGCTTTTTAGAGTATGCTACTGAGGAAGAAGAAATTAGTAAAACTATAAGATGCATAATTAAGTTCATTGAAGAAAAGCCAGAGTTGATTTCTATTTAAAACGAATCTAGCGTTATGCGTCTAAGTAAATTTCTATCGCTTTCTGTTGCGATGAGTCGAAATCAAGCTAAGTATTTTATTCGGAGGGGCCGTGTATCTGTTAATCGCGATGTGGTCATGGATCCGGACTTTGAACTTGCAGAAACCAGTCTCGTAACCTTTGACGGCGAGCCGATCTCTATCGCTACATACCAGTATGTGATGCTGCACAAGCCTGCATCTTATGTTTGCAAGACAAAATCTGTGGAATATACCTCCGCTTTAGAGCTACTAAATGATCGGTCGGTAGACCGTTATTATTATTTTGCGAATGCCCTGGGCCCTGAAGTAACCGGTTTAGTGCTCATAAGCAATGATGCTCGCTGGTCAAACCGCATGAAGCGAAAGCTGTTAACAAAGACGTGTATTTATCATATAAAGTCAGATACAACCGTTGACAAAAATAAACTTCAACGGATAAAGAAAGCGTGCCTCGCATCTTCCCAAATTCAGGCTGACTCGAAGATTGATATACAACAAAAAGATGAGAAGTCCTTATTGCTCTCGTTGAATCACCCGCGCATTCATGAAGTTTTGGATATAATCGCACCGCTAGATCTACCTATTAAAACACTTCGCCTGCAACAACTTGGTAGATTAAACCTCGGAGAACTAGCAGAAGGTGATTACCTTGAACTTACTGAAAACGAGATTAAGATCTAATCTTATAGGTAAAAAGCGCCAATCTTCGACATGCGCAGAAATTTAAGCTTCAATCCAATCAATAATTTTAGAAGCCAGAACCTCCGGTCGTTCAAATGGGACAAGATGCCCTGAATAAGGTATCTCAATAAATTCGCTTTGAGGAGAAATCTTTCTTAGTTTACTCCAAGTCCTTGCGGAAAGAGTATTACTCTCACAACCTCTAACTATGAGAGCCGGTACTTTTAGTGATTTAAATAGCCCCCAGCAGTTGTGAACTTTTAAATAGCACTGCAGCTCCCACTCCTTAGTAAAAATTAACTCATAGTCACCGAATTTATTAACGACGGTTCCCGCGTTAACATAATCCCATAGAACGTCGTCACTAATTCTTTTAAATACTCTTTTCGGTCTAAAATGCTCAAAAACGGCATCTCTATTTGCCCACCTATCGACCCTGTTGATTGTTTGTCGAGCTAATGGCCACGCGCGCTTAGCAAAGAATGGGAGGGCTCCAAGCATTAATCCTAAGAAACGAGGGACTAAAACTGGCTCAATTAATACTATCTTTCGGAAATATTCCGGCTTTTTAACTGCAGCCATCAGAGCAGCCGCACTGCCCATTGAATGGCCGATACTTATAACAGGGGCGCTTGCCTCACTTAATAAAATTTGAACATCTTCACCTAGTTGTTTCCAAGAATGCATTGAATTCGGCTCTTGAACTTTAGGCCACAAGGGACGATGAAGGCTAGCTATCACCTGATACCTCCTCTCAAATGGTGATAGCAATGCCCTATAAGCTGAAGGTGGGTAACCGTTAGCGTGTGAGAAATGGATAACGGGGCCACTATTTGATAGTTTCACATTAGGTGCTGAAAAATTAGCCATGGCCCCGGCAATCCTAAACTAGAGAAAACTTATTTCTGGATCAGTATAATTTATAGCAACTAAATATATAAGGTTACGTGAATTTTTCCCTGCCTTGCCGGATTCTTTTTCTCGCTCAGTGCAGTAGTCGTTGGGTGGCGTAGACTGTTTATATAGCCGAGAAATGTTTAAAAGGAGCTAAGGGCAGTTTGTTGACTCCCCTCCACCGACAAACTTCGGTTCCACTTGAACGCTTTTGCAACATCAAATCATGGCTTTTTCCTAGTCCAATAAAACAAAACTGGTGCATATAGCTTCCTTGCGGGCCGACATTTATAGTATCTTCTGAGTATGGGTGCGAAGATGAAGTAACTAATTTTTTTAAAATAGAGATAAGATGCACCGCTTCTGTTTAGTCATGTCTTAATAAAAGGTCAGATTATGAAAAATAATAAAAAACTCACTGCTACCGTAGCTCTACTCCTCTCATTCGTAGTAATGCTTGGCATTGCTCAAAAGTCCCTAGATAACGCAGTTACTGCAGCTGATAACGAACAAATGGTTCCTTATTTCGAAGTAGACCCATTTTGGCCCCAGCCTCTGCCAAATAAATGGATATTGGGGAGTACAATTGGGGTAGCTGTTGATGCGCGCGACCACGTCTACATTGTTCACCGAAATGATGATGGTAATTTTGCCACACAGGAAATTGGTATCGATAACGGAATAGCAGAATGCTGCACGGCGGCGCCGCCGATTCTCGAGTTTGACATCGATGGCTCACTCGTAAATGCATGGGGTGGTCCAGGTGAAGGATATACTTGGCCAGCCTCCAACCATGGTATCGAAATCGCTCCTAATGGTGATGTGTGGATAGGTGGTAATGGCGGTGGTGATTCACATGTTTTGGTGTTTACACGAGATGGTCAGTTCTTACGCGAAATCGGCCTACCTGGAGAACCCGTTGATAGTAATAGTACAATTCATTTCAGTCGTGTAGCTGAGATTGCAATAGAGCCAGATGCAAATGAGGCGTACTTTGCTGACGGCTATGGTAATAAGCGAGTGGCTGTTGTAGACGCTTCAACAGGCGCTTTCAAACGCTATTGGGGAGCATATGGTAATCGTCCTTCTGATGATCGTGTTATCTACACACCAGGGGAGCCATTACCACAGCAATTCGTTGGCCCAGTTCATTGTGCAGAGCCCTCGAAGGATGGCCTTATATACGTATGTGACAGAGGCGCTGACAGAATCCAAGTTTTTCGACCGGACGGCACTTACGTTAAAGAAGCACAAATTGCAGCCATGACTGTAGGAGCTGGTGCTACGTGGGATATTGCTTTTTCTCAGGATGATGATCAAGAATTCATTTATGTGGCGGATGGATCTAATATGAAGGTTCACGTTGTTCATCGAGATACTCTAGAGGTTATGTATGTTATCGGCGAAGGTGGTCGTCAATCCGGCTTATTCTATGGCACTCATAGCATCGTTACCGATACGCAGGGAAACTTCTATACGACAGAGACCTATGAAGGCAAGCGCGTTCAGAAGTTTGTTTATCAAGGATTGAGTCCACTCGATCAAATGCGTTCTGGCCCAGCCTGGCCCGCCGGTAGTCTACTCGAATAGCAGGCAGAACTTAAAAACAAGGGCTTTTCGCGAGTAGAGAGAAGATTGAGAGCGCGGGGAGGATCATGGGGGAATTTTAGAAAAGTTTTAAGCATCGAAACGTAGCCAATGTTGCTCCGGTTTATGCTGCATTGAGCTGGTTTGTACTCAAAGCACAGGAAGCGATACTCCCAACTATCGGAGCACCTATATGGGGTAGCACAAACGCTCCTATTTTTGATGATTGTTGGTTTTCCAATGGCTTGGGTAATAGCTTGGGGCACCGATATAAATTCTCCTAATTATGATTTCCCTCTGTCGCACCCTAATACAAACCAAAGACCTAATTAAATTCTAAAAGGATACACTGTAAGTGAGTAAAGCGTCTATGAGAGTGACTAGCACTATTTTTTTAATACTACTATGCAGCAACCTTTATCCCCAATCGATTAACTCCGTGGCAGAATTTGATGGCTCTACTCTGACATTACCAGCTATCAAGTTTGGCGAAAGTGTCTATAAGAATCTTAAACTATCCTATGAGGGAGAACTGGACTTTGTCTATCAAAATCACTCTGAAGAAATCATCTCTGACCAGAAAACAAATTCAATATTTGATGGCCAAAAGGTTGTTATAAACCTTATAAAGGCGGGCGATAAAACCTATTCAAATTTAATTTTAGCACCCAAACCAGATGGCAAACTCACCGCACAATCAGCAGACACCCCCCTTCCCACTCAAAAGCTGTCCACTCTTAACCGAGATACATCCAGTTGGATTGCTTATAAAACAATACGCAAGCCAGAGATAAAAACACTAAATAAGAATAGCTTTAATCAATCAGATAGCACCTATACCGCGATTGCATACCTAGATATAGATATGGATGGCGATGACGACATATTTGTTGGAACACTCTGGTGGGAAACTCCATACTTACAGGAAAACATCAAAAGAATTCCAGCTGAAATCTATATCAATAATGGAGACGGTTCATACACTTATGACATTTCAATGATAGATGGAACGATTCCATCTTTCGTCCACCCCCGAAAAGCCGTCGTATCAGACTTTAATAACGACCTACGCCCGGATATATTTGTTGCCGATCATGGCTTTGATGCCGCACCTTTTCCTGGAGAAAGCCCATGGCTCATATTGTCCAACCCTGACGGAACTTATTCAACTAAATATATGATTGAGCATGTAGGTTTCCATCATAGCGCATCGGCGGGGGATCTCGATGGTGACGGTGATATTGATATATTCGTTACAGGTTTTAGTTTATTGATCTTACTGAATGATGGTAATGGAAACTTTACTGACGGCACAAAAACGTTTCCCGATCAACTGGGAAATATTGGAAGATTGAATACATCTGAAATATATGACGTCAATCTCGATGGTCACCCAGATATTATTGGCGGATGCGAATGCCTTAGCGATAGTTCCGCAAGAATTTGGTTAGGACCTGACTACACCGAAGTCATCAACGTTAGAAAATACGAACCATTCACAACAATAGTCGATGTCCTTCCTATCAACCTCGATAAAGATGACAGCATCGAAATTATTTTTTCCCTCACCGGGTCGGGAAGTAGGTTTTATCAGGGCTCAGTGATAGAGGTAGCAACTTTTGACAAAATCAACAACACTCTCTCTTACGAGACATTTTACGAAGAAGACTCTCAAGATACTTTTTTATGGATCAGTTGGCTAAAAGCCTTCGATCATGACGGAGATGGGGATCTAGATATCTTAGCCGATAACAAGTCTCAAGGTTTAATCTTGGAGCAGGACGAGAGTGGTTCGTTTCATGTGATTACTAAAAACAAGAAGAATTGGTAGATAGAATTACTCGATGAGCGCTTATTATGGAGAGGATAACCAAACTCTGGCCAGGGATTATGCACTAGAAGCCGCTACGTTTCGTATAAAAGCAAAGAATGCAAGTTTCAAATGCCTGGCGGCCCGCTGACAGCGATTAAACTTTGGTAGAATTGAGTATGTTCCGCAGACTCTTGAGCCCACCAGGTAAATTAAAGGCGCGCGTTAAACCGTTGGACCTCGCGCTATTGTTATACATTATAAGCTTCCATGAAAATATCCATAAAACACGTTAAGTTTAACATCTAATTCGAAAACAGGTAGATTCCGAAGAAGATCTTTAGAGAGTATATGCGGCAAAGTTTTATCCTAAGTATATTAACCATGCTCTTCATACCTTGTTGTGGTATGGCCAGCCAAACTCATTCATCAACGATTGCGATAGCGGAAGATAGAGATATTCTTGCGGTAATTAAGCCGGAAGCTATGGCGCTTACTATACTTTCAATAAACGATTGGTCAATTCAAAAAGAGTTTAAATTCGACACGAAACCTACTTCTATCGGTTACGACAACGACATTGAAGCCTTTTTTATTGGATCAGAATACAACTCATCTTTGATCATCATATCAAGCTCAACTCTGGAACAAATCGGTTATCTCTCATTGGCTAGAAGCCCTTCAAGATTACTCACGACAACTCATTTTCTTTTGGTGACAAGCAAAACATCTGGATTCCTCGATGTGTATGACAAATACAATCTTACTTTGTTAAAAAGCATCCATTTGGGCGGGAGCCCATCTGGAATTTCTTACCTCATTGCTAAGGACCTGATTTACGTCTCTGATCTGTTGGACGGAAGCATCAGTGTAATTAAATTAGGTGATTTTTCGATAGCCTCAAAAATAGATATGGGATCAACTGCTACACTAACAGAATCGGTAATCTTCGATAAGGAAAACGAATTTGGATATATACCTCAAACATATCAGAATTCTGAGAATATGAATCTGCAGTTTGACACCGCTGTTTTCCCATCTTTGTCAATCATAGACCTAAAGGCAAATAAAAACAGAAGAAAGAAAAGAATAGGCCTAGATGTAGTTGATACCCCTGTCGGAATCCCTCTAACAGGCGTGACTTTTAGCGATCATATTTTCATTGCAAACTACGCGAGTAACGATATCACTATCCTGTCATTACAGAGTTTGAAACTAGTTGCGCACATCGAGGTTGGACACACACCTTTTGGGCTTGCCGTTGATACTAAAAATGGCTTGGTGATTGTTAATAATATATTAGATGAAACAATTTCACTGATCGATGGTAATAATCCATCCCTCATCGACAATATTAAAGTCACGGAATGGGATACAAGTACGCAGCTTATACAAGGTCAAAGGTTATTCAATAATTCTGACGATACTCGGCTCGCAAAAGATCAATGGATTGCCTGCGCCACCTGTCATTTTGACGGTGGGAATGACGGCACATCTTGGTTCTTTCCGGACGGAAAGCGGAATACTCCCTCTTTATTTAACTCCTCTCGTACCGCGCCATTTCACTGGAATGGTGATCTTGATGAGGTGCAAGACGTCGAATTTACAATACAAGATTTGATGGCCGGGCATGGGCTCTCGGGTGGCCAACCAAATTGCACGCCAAACTGCGCGCAGGACATACAGAATACAGGGAGATCAAAAGATTTAGATGCACTAGCGGCTTATATTAATACCTTACAATTTCCACTCGCGATTTCGCAGCAAAATTCTGTCGGCGAAAAAAAGTCCTATCGTGATGGAAAAACTATTTTTGAAAATCCAAAAGCTAAGTGTATCACTTGTCATACTGGGCCTTATTATACCGACAATAAAAATCACATTGTTGATTTGGTATCACCTGGTGGTGCTGGGCAATTAATCAACACCCCGTCCTTACTTGGCCTTCGGAATTCAGCACCTTACCTGCATAATGGTTCTGCAAAAACTTTAGAGGATGTCCTAGAACTTTCCGAAAAGTCTGAAAACCATGGAAACATAAATGACTTATCGGCATCTGAACTGGAGGACCTCATCTTATTTTTAGAAAACATAAGGGTCCCCGACGAGGCTTCTGTCCAAACAAACTTATTCAAAGAGTATAATGAATTCGAAAAAGATCCAAAAAATGTATTCGCCAACCTTGAGCTGAACTCCAGCATTTTCGAAAAGAATGGGGTCATGAGGCTTAAAGTAGATTTATCTTCAGCCTTTAATCAGTCAGTTGATCTATATTTAGCCTTCTTAGATAAGCAGACCAACGATTTTTTTACGATAAATTCAGACAGTAGTTTATCCGATATCAACACCTTAGCAAAATATAAAGCTCACCAGAATCCCAAGGACTTAAGCACAAAGAACGTCGTAAATTTACCTTTCGACCCGACCCTTGTGGTAGGTTTGAAGGTTGAATTCTTCGCTGTTTTAGTTAAAGAAAACACCAGCATTTATAATCCCTCAAACTGGGTTGTAAGTAAAAGCTTAGAGTTGAACTTTTGATCAAAAGTAGAGTAAAGAATATGCAAAAGAAAATTCATCTTGGAATAAAGCAAGCGCTCCCTATCCTCTTGACCTTCCTGATACCGTCTGCGATCAACGCACGTGAGTTATCAGGACAAGTAATCGCCGATGACGGAATGACATTAGCCGGAGCTTATATCAATGTAATGCGAGATAATTGGTCAGGAGAGATACTTCGATCAAAGCGCCTTGATGATACTGGGGCTTTTACTATCGAGTGTGAAGGATCTTGCTGGGTAAAGGCTACTCAAGAATCGCCAAATAAAGCGAGAGGGCTGAGCAATCTGTTCCAAGTCCCCGGAGATAAAAATGTTGTCAGATTGAAAATATCGCCGGAGCGAATTATCACAGTAAAAGCTTCCGTTCCTGAAAAAGGACTTTTCAATATAGCTTATCAAAACTTGGACACGCTTGATGAGATTGCAGGCGGAACACCGTTTCAGGCAAATTTAAGTCATGATTTTAAACAAACCGTGCCAGCAGGAAGATATCGCGTAATCCTGAAAGCAACAACCTATCCTGACGCACCAAAAAAACCCTACTTTGCATCGGTTGGTGTCGACGTTCGGGATTCGTCAGCGACAGTAGAGCTTCCTGCTTTACCTTTCCCTGGACAAAGAAAAAACTCTCGTAAACCACCTAACAGTACACTCATTAGTGTATCTAGCCCAGATGAGAACGGCAGAGCAAATATAATTGGTAGTGCAGGCGCTGTGGAAGGTCTGGTGCTAGTGGGCATAATGAATATGCAAACTGGCGGCATGAGCTATGGAAGTTCTGCCTCCGATGGAAGCTTTAGCGTGAGAGCATTTGCACCTACGGGATCGACTCTCATGGTTACTCAGACAGCAGACCCATGGGTCTATAAGTATAGTTTTTCTCAGGCACCCGGAACGGTAGTGTACTCGAACCCAAATAATCCTCTGGCAATCAACACGGGACAAAGATTGAATGGCAGATCGAGGAATTCTAATTCAACTCTATTTAGCAACGTAGGCGGAACTGATGCTGGTTTCGCTTGGGTTTCAGGGGAGTTGGACGAAGCTACATGGTCAGCAGGTCGTACTGGGTTACTAAACGGGACCGGTATTGTTTATTCAAGAAATATTAAAGACTCGACCCCAGCCCTTGGAAATGCTACCGCTTATCTAGAAATGGTATTCGACGGCAATGGTCGGCAAACAGCCGCCGGGCCCGAAAATTCTTCTAGCGACATGACACCATCAGGTCTACCTATCGATAGATCAGAGCCTATTTATCAGGAGACCATTCAAATAGGGTCGATCAAATTAAGCGACCTAGAAATAACATCTGATTCAACCGCTAAATTTACCTGGTCACTCGATTATACGGTTCCCACAAATACGCCCGATGGTATTTATAACTTGATTCTATCGGGCCAAGGTTGGTCAATGAATCCGCTGATAACAGGTCTCGATAAGGACACACTTTATTTTGAAGATATTTATGGTGAGCCTGCCTTTCATTTGTCCACAGTTCACGCAGCTTCGCAAATTACTATAGGCCAACCCAAGAATCTAAAACTATTTTCAGCACTACTGATGAATGATTTAAGTAATGGGTCTCGCGGAGTAATTTCAAACGAAGACAAACATAAATTTGGCATCTCAAGCCACATAATTACAAACAGTGATCATTTTATAACCTCACCTAGATTTGGCAAAAACAAAGAAGAGAGAACATATAACTTGGAACCCTTCGTTCCACTGACCGGTTTCAGCAATAAGGAATGGATGGGCCCTCCAAAAACCTTATTCAAGTTTCCTACCGGCGACCTGACAATCAGCATAACCTACCCAGATGGTAGCCTCAAAAATCTCGGCAGTGACTCGTTCAAGAGCGCCTATCTCCAAAAACCAACAACATTTTACGGCTATAGTTGGAGTGTGAACAGCAATGCACCTGATAGTCACTTTGGTCTAACTACTTTAAATGACTCCTTCCAATTAAGCTTTGATCAATACGGAAAGCACTCAATTTCATTAGCTGGAACTATTGACGATATTTATGGCAATACTTATGAAATCAGCGGTACATATGACTTATATGTCGCCGAAAACTTAGATTTGGAATTCGGCACCTTCCCATCAACACCCTTCGAGGTCGGAGATTCTTTCTCTCCAGGTGTTATAGTTCAACCTGGCGTTCCAGCAGACGTTGAAATTAAATTAGAACATCTACCTAATTCCGAAAAATCACAGATAAAGGCCAAAACATTTTCAGACAAGGCGAATCGTTTTGGTTATTTCATGCCCCAAGGAAAAGAGTTATTTACATTTCAAAAAGCTGGTGAATATCGTGTTGACTACAATGTTAGTTATAAAGACGCCAATGAGGTCCTGTGGATGGGCAGCAGAAGTTGGGGGAATGTTGTTGAAACGCCTGACAGCCTTATTGTAACTCACGGCAGAAGGGGCAGCGAAAGTAACGCAGAAACCCGGCAATGGTATAATATGGAAGATACTAATAGTGACCAGAACGCACACTTTTTTCTACCATATCAGACAGGTGACATATCTTGGATGGACAATTCCACTACTTGGAATGCTGCGATGACAAATGTGGTCACACTAGAGGACCAGTCGGGCGCAATATCTTCACTGGGTCGACAGCAAAAACATCTAGAAGAAGGACAAATGTATTTAAAATCCTCGAGTGAGTTCTCCTCCATACCACCCTTTCTAATTCCGAACCACGAAACCAACCACTGGGGCTATTATTACAGCGGAATCGGCAGACCAGGGGTTAGTGTTCGAGAATTTGTCGGCACTGAGCAATCAAGCAATGGTTATTGGCGCTTTGATACTCCTTATAATTTTCAATTAGGAAACGGCGCGAACGGTGATCTTGTAAACGATTTTAAGTTTATGTTTGGTGGGGCTGTTTATAGAGCACCTGCTAGTGATTTTTCTTATTATGGAGCCTATGGTTCACTCTGGGTAATGTTGCCTGAAGATGATGAGATAGGGGGACGAATTATGCCGCCATTCCAAGGTGCTGCTGGCGGGCCTTCGGGTGGTCCCGTCATGAAACTTAAAGACAAAGAAATAGACATATTCTTCCATCCTCAAGGTGTAAGACCGGGTTCCATTTTGGAAATTGGGGATACTGCATCTTTTTCGGGACAGATTGCGCCAACCTTAGCCTCGGATATAAGTTTGACGATTGTCACGCCTTCGGGCAGCAGAAGAGCTATTTCAGGAAGAGCAAATAAAGTTGGGTATTACTATGATCCAAGTACAGATTTTAAAATCGAAGAGGCAGGTATCTACGAGGTATACGTGCAAGCATCTCATTCAGGCTCGACATCAGCAGGGAACGTAGAAGCGCCCTTCCCGACTGGAGGTATTCTAGGAGGTACTGGGGATAAGTATTATTTTTATGCCGTGACCAAAGAAAGCAAGACAGCGAGATTAAAGACACCTCAAATAAGCAAACTTCCAAACTCTTATGAGTTAAATTTTCAATTAGAGACAAAATCTAATAACCCCATGACCTCTCTTCACCAAACGACAGTTATGCCAGGGTTCTTGTTAGAACATAATAATGCGAGTGAGATGAACTATACGTACAATGCTGCGACATTGAATGCGGATTTCCCAAACCTTGACTTAAGGTCAGGTAGAGAAATCTCATCAAATGGCTCTGATACTGTCACCTTTAGCTTTCTTCTTTCTAGAAGAGACGCAGAAGGCGAAACAGTCTACGAGGGAAGACAAGTTTTGCTTCAGGGTGAAGATCTATACCTAATAGACAATGAGCTTGCTCTTGAAGGGTCAATGAATTTATCCATGGACAACAGGAGCCTTTCTGCTGGTGACAAATTGAAAGCAGACCTGTCATTCTCAGGAGAAGGTCTTGCCGATGTCTACGTTGCCCTAGTTATGCCTGACGGCAACTTCTTAACCATTGGCAGCCCACTCGTCGTCTCCGGCGTAGGGGAGGTAATACCCTTTAAGCAATCTGTCCCCTTTAGTTCGAAGTCTATGAATATCGTAGATATTACTCTACCAGAAGGGGTGGCTTCGGGAACCTATCAATTCTATGCTATCGCTGTTGATGAGGATGAAAGTCTATTCGACGAGAAAAACTGGGAAGATACAAAGGCTGTTAATTGGACCTTTCAGTAATAACTGAAACTTAAATGACTACATTTTTTGGGACTAATGAAAGCGATAATATCGACGAGAACTCATTGCCCAAAGGTACTTCTAAGTATGAACATAAATTCTATTTTAAGAGTATTTGCTTATATCTGCATTTGGACAACTCCTCTCCAGGTAGCCTGTGTGTTTTGGGGTATCGGCATTATCGTCGTAACCGATTTTACTCCTCTGTCGCTAACGAATATCGAATTTCTTAGGAACTACCTTGCCTTTTTTCTTCCTATTATAGAGTGGCTTTACACATGGTTCTGGAATACTCTCTTGGACTGGATATTTTCTTTACCGATGATTTTATTTGCCTTTAGGTCTATGATTGACAAAGATGGGAAAACAG
>CEOK01122480.1_pt1 | contig 12348 bp, 14 predicted proteins | sample 427001 | NCBI WGS metagenome assembly CEOK01 (sample SAMEA2591108, study PRJEB7988) | marine metagenome | isolation source: saline water (ENVO:00002010), including | reverse complement strand
AGGAATATCCAATTATTTTTAAAGACTATTCGCAAGAACTATTCACGATAAAATATCCAATTCTTTAAGTTGTTCGAGCGCAATTTGATCCCAACCTCGATTCGCTTGAGGGCTTGCTGGACTGGGGTGCAATATTCGACCGATTTTTAAATTATTTATATCAGAAAATGATTCTTTAGCTCTAGACTCTGCAAATGCTCCAATTCCTATGACCCATTCCACTTCTAAAGCAGCTACGACCTTTTTTAAATGCGCATCACACAGGTCATAAAGAGGTTTTCGCTCCTGTAAGGATAATTTATCAGGGGTACGATTGCGACCCGATAATTCCATAAAAACCAAAGGACAATAATTAAGCACAAAGTGATCCTTAAAAAACAATTCTGCACTTCCGAAATACGCTTTCAAAAAACTCCACAATCGACGACCGCTCACCTCGCTTTTAGGACAATCAAAACCTTGTATCATACGCTTAGGATTCATATTCCTCGGCTGTTTAACAGCACCTCCAAGCTCTAGCCAATCACGGACTAATTCAATCTCTCCAAACGGGATGCCCGTTTGAGCCATGCCAAAAGGCCCTGGGTTCATTCCCATAAACAAAACCCTCTTAGTCGAATTTGCATACTTTTTAATATACTGCTCATGTACCTCCCAAGCATAATCGAGGGGATTATAAACATGTGTAATTGGCTCTTTAAAACTTAAAGTATCAACTGACTTAGATAACACTTGAGCACTTTTTAATAATTGATCTGCAATAGCCATTTTACCTCATTTATTCTTTGTGTAATCACTATGACCTAGATCTTTTCCATGAATACACTCATCGCGTATCAGCTGCTTTAAAACCTTTAATTCAGGAAATCCCCCCATGGTCACCCGATCCCATATAATACGATCATTACATAAAACCTTAAAAGTACCTGCTTGCTCTGAAGGCACTAAAGTAACTCCTCCTATTTCTCGCTCAAAAGTAATCAACAACTCTTGTGCCATCCAAGAAGAACGAGTTAGCCACCGGCAACCGATACAATATTCAATATGGATGATTGGTTTTATCTGCTCCATATTTCAAATGAAAAAGAAATCTGTTCATGACACGAATTAATTTTTGAAATACATTTAGGCAAAAACTGCCGATAATCAGCAAAAAAGGTATCCCCTTTAAAAACTTGATTAATTCTCGTTAAATATAAGGTTTCCGTCTCATTAAAAGTCGCTTCATAGATAGTGGCTCCTCCACAGATCCAGATCGTTTTTCCCGTTAACTTTGCCCGATGCATTGCTTCGTCAACAGAGTGCACATAAGTCACCGCTGTGTTCTCGATCACTTGCTTGCTAGAAGACAGCACAATATACTCTCTATCTCGATCCCAGTTGGGCTCTTTTATCATTTCAAGAAAACTGACTCGACCCATAATCAAGACGCCTTTTTTTGTCTTTTTCAAAAAGATCAGCCAATCTATTGCTATCGACCAAGGAAGTTTTCCATCTGCACCAATCACTCCTTTTTCTGAAACTGCTACGATTTGATTGATCTGAGTTTTAGGATATAAAATGGTTTCTAAACAAACACCAACAATAGAACCCATCTCGCTTAAATGTTCTTGGACTGTTTGACCCTTGATTTTTAAGTTAGAATCGAGTTCACACAAAGGGACCAAGACAAAATCTCTAGTCGTTATTCCAGGGTGTGGTAGTGTTAATTGATCCGTGCTAAGATCAACTCCATCAATGAACAATAAATCAATATCAATAATACGGTTGATCCAAACATCGGATTTCTCCCGTCCCATTTCAGACTCAATTTGCTGACACTGTTTCAATAAAAGCTCAGGAGCTAACTCCGTATAAACTTCAATCACTACATTGTAAAAGTCATTCCCTTCTTTGATTCCAATCGCTTGATTTTCGTAGATCCTACTGGATCGCGTTATAATCCCAACATTTTTAGACTCGAGGTGAACGATTGCTTCCCGAAGATTTTCTAACCGATCCCCTAGATTAGTTCCCAGAGCAATGTACGATAACTTCAACGACATAAGGTAACCTCTGCTGCAAAGTAATCACAAATGCAATCCACGGGTACCGATGGCTTTTTCACTGTAACAGAGACGACATTGATCGATTCAAAATCCTTAAGCAAAGTTGATGCAATAGCATGGGCACAAGTTTCAATTAAATTAAATCTTTCTCCTTCAAAAATTTTCTGAACGACTTCAAAAACTTCAACATAATTAACGGTTTCTTCAGGAAGATCTTTGTCAATCTGAACCTCCGGATTCAACTCTAACTCTATATCGACTCGAAATCGCTGACCTAATTTCGCCTCCTCCTCAGTCAAACCATGACGAGCATAAAAAGCTAGATTGTTTAAAATTAATTTAGTTTTTTTCATAATTTGTACAGTAATCAATCACTTTGGCACACTCTATATTTTCTTTGACATCATGAACCCGAACAAAATCAATTCGACTCATAGCAGCCAAAGCAGTAGTTGCCAATGTACCAGACAAGCGATCTTTGGGTTCTTTTATTGTTAAAAGTTGAGCAAGCATTGATTTCCGAGATGCTCCAAGCAAAACAGGCACTTCCAAATCATGCAATCTTTCAAGATTCCTCATTATCTCCCAATTATCATTATAATTTTTTCCAAAACCTAGACCTGGATCAATGCAAATCCCTTGTGGATTCACTCCTCGCTCTAACACAGTTTGAATTGACTTCTTTAAAAAAACGAGAATCTCGTTCATCAAATTTTCTCCATTTGATAATGGCGACTCCCTATTATGCATCAGAATACAACCAGCCTCATACTCGGCGATAACATCTGCCATCCGAGGGTCTCTCTGTGCGCCCCATATATCATTAATGATATCAGCACCCGCTTCTAAAGAAGCTTTAGCTACCTCAGACTTTGAAGTATCAATTGAAATGAGACAGTTTGTTTGACTACGAATCTTTTCAACAAAAGGAATGACACGACTCATCTCTTCCTCAATCGAAACAGGCAAATGATTCGGCCTAGTCGATTCTCCACCGATATCAATAATTGATGCACCTGCTTCCACCATTTTATGAAAAAAATCGACGGCGCTGGCTTGATCCAAATACTCACCCCCATCCGAAAAAGAATCGGGTGTCAAATTAAGGATACCAACCACATGTGTCTGATTTCCTAATTCTAAGGACTTCCTCTTTGTTTTAAAAACTCTTAAAGGATGCGTACTCATAAAGCGCTATAAAGAAATGGCTTCTAATTGTTCTAAAGTTCTAAGATGGCCTGCTAGGATGGGCATACTATCATCAACATAGCTACCAATATCAAATACTATTTCATTGTGCCAATTAGAAACCCTATCGATCGCTACGATCCCTTGAACTGAATTCATGATATAAAAGGCATCTGCCTGCTTTAAATCCTCTAAAGAAATTACCGATTCTAAAAATAGGTCTGATTCAAGCAGAACGGAACGAATGACTCCAGGCAAAGCACCAGAGTCAAGAGTCGGAGTGATATAACGATCATTGATTTTTAAAAATAGATTTGAAATCGTTGTTTCAGCAAGCTCTCCACGGCAATTGATTCGTAAATAATCATAAAAGCCTTTTTCTCTGGCATCTTTGAGCAAATGGATATTCTCAAAATAATTATGGGTTTTAAATCCAGAGATCACACTCCTCTCATTTATAGGATACGCTTCATTCAAACAAAGGTGTTTGGATCTGGTGCATTCAAATGGCTCTCTAGGATATATGATTAAATTAAGCTCCTCTTGAGATTGAAATAAGCATAACTTCAAAATTGAAGTTTGTTTAGAAGCTCCATGATAAAATGATTTTATTGCAGATAAAACTGCTTTTTGTTCATTAGATAATATCTCACCGAACCCTAAAAATTGTGCCGAATGAACAAGCCGTTCCCAATGTCGCCGCCAAAAAAAAAGTTGCCCTCGTTCAATCGCTATTGTTTCAAACAGTGCCATCCCATAAGCAAAGAGTGGGTCATCGGTTCGAATTTTTAAATAATCAGATGAATCTATTGTAATAATTTTTAGCATAAGGCACTCAGTGTATCCTCAATAGCTTTACCTTTAGCAACGGTCTCGTAGTATTCCTCTTTGGGATCTGAATCCCAAACAATTCCACTGCCGACATTGTAAAAAATACGTGATTGGATCAATTGCAATGTCCTTATCGAAATGTTTAATTCTGCATGTTCATTAAATCCGATATAACCAAATGAACCACAATAAATCCCTCTTCTATTAGGCTCTAATTCATCAATGATCTCCATTGCGCGTACCTTAGGAGCACCCGTTATTGATCCACCTGGAAACATCGCATGGATAAGATCCAAAATATCCTTATCTGGCATGAGTTGCGCCCTAACTTCGGCAGTTGCATGCATAACGCTTTGATAGTATTCAATTGTGTATTTTGTATCTGCCGAAATACTTCCAAACTCAGAGACTCGCCCTAAATCATTTCGCTCTAAATCAATAATCATCAATAATTCTGCTCGATCTTTTTCAGATAACTCTAATTCCTCCGCTAATTTCTTATCTTGTAATTGAGTTTTACCTCTTGGACGCGTTCCTTTAATAGGTCTAGTCACAATACTAGAACCTTCTTTCTTTATAAATTGTTCAGGAGAAGTCGAAATCAACTGAAGTTCACCCGCATTCAAATAACCACAATAAGGGGCTGGATTTCCTTTTCTCAAAGCTTGATAGAGCGCAACAGAATCTCCAGAAAATTCTGCTTCCCTACGTCTTGATAGGTTCACTTGATAAACATCTCCACTGGCAATCAATGATTGAATGCGATTAACAGAATTGCAAAAGGCCTCCTCTGAAGTATCCCATTTCCAATTTCTGAAATGAAAACTAGGCTCATTTGCCTTTCTTTCTAAAGCACTTTCAATTTTTGATTTTAATTGTTTAAAACTTTTTTCAGCACTTTCCCTAAGTTCAGAAGCGACTAAATATAATTCGCCTGATACATTATCTCTAGCAACGACACCATCATAGAAACCGAAAAAATAAGGAGGCGTCTTTAAGTCATCTTTTGCAATGCTTGGAATCCTTTCAATACTCCTTCCATAATCATAGCTAAAAAAGCCTACCGCACCTCCAACAAATGGGATTTCACAATCTGTATCTAACTTATATTTCCTTAATAAATCTCTAAATACTGAAATTCCGTCTTCCTCACTTATTATTTTAAACGGGTTGGAACCATAAAAACTCCATCTCCCTAAAGCTCCAAAAGACAGAGTGCTCTCTAGTGCAAATCCATATTCAGATCGGCAAAATGCTTCCACTAATACCTCATCAGAAATATTAGAATTAATTGTCTTAATTTGCATAATCTATGGCAGTTACTATCGATCACTGGTTGGCAGATTTGGCAAATAACCAAAACCCAAGCGATTGAAATAAAATATTTGGCACCCAAAGAATTAAGTCCGATCGAAGCCCTGGTATCTCACTAAACCACGACATCAAAATGAACAGAAAATGGTATCCAAAAGCGACTGCCAATGCTAAAAACACATTCACATATGACTCTTTACGGCCAACTTTTATAGCCAAAGGGATTCCTATAATAGCCAATGCAAAGACTGAGTATGCTTGGGAAAAAATTTTATGAATATAGTTTTGAATATTGGCACGTTCATCCGAAAATCGGACCTCACTCGCGCGATCTTTTTCTATTACACGTTCTCGCTCCTTCATCAACTGAGCAAATGTCATGTGTTTAAATCGCAATATCTGATTTTCACTCCTTCCAAAAATATCATTCAAGGGTAATGAAATAGGAAGATTTTCAAAAAATAATATCTTCGGACTATCCACCTGAATCGTTTTATTTAATACCCCTGAGCGTCTTTCTATACTTCCATTGTTTAAGTTTAGAGTTAGCGCATTGGTATTCTGGTCGTAAGAAAGTTCACCTGTTTTTGAGCGTATAAACATTTCTACTCGATTCGATTCATCCATTTCCCAAATCCAAAAATCTTTCAATTTTGAGCCATCCCTTTCATTTAAATAAATCACATACCCAGGAAATTCTTTTATAAATTTCTTCTCCTGCATAAATCCTATTGGGTTCTCAAATATAGACTTAACAATTAAAGTTCTGTAAGAAAGCAAGGCATTTGGAGCAAAGTGTAAGCTTGTTAAAGCACTCAGTACCATACAAATAAATGCAATCAAAAATACAGAAGATGCAATTTGGTATAAACTCAATCCAAGCGATTTCATTGCAGTAATTTCTGAATTTGAAGAAAGTCGACCAAATGCAATGAGAATACCAGATAATACCGCCAAAGGAATTGCATAAACAGAGACAACCGGTAGCAATAAAAGCATTAATTGACAAAAAAGTTGAAAGCCTAGCTTGCCACCATTCAGCATTTCTGACAAATCTCGAAAAGTTGTCGCTAATATGAGAAGAATTACAAAAAAGCAAAACGATGCAATTATTGAAATAAATAATTCTTTGAATATATAACGATGAAGACGATTGATCATAAATATGACTTTAAAGTACTTAATTCAAACTGCCAAACCAAGCAAAAATGTCAGAAGAAAAAGAAATCATAGAAATTTTTAAAGAAAGTGGAGCACTTTTAGAAGGTCATTTTATTTTAAGATCTGGCCTTAGAAGCACACATTTTTTTCAATGTGCCCAAGTCTGCCAATACCTTGATAAAGTCACACGCTTAGCTGAAATACTGAAAGGCAAACTAGCCCATTACTCAGCAACAACAGTTGTCGGAAACGCCATGGGTGGTTTAGTTATTGGGCAAGAAATCGCTCGCCAAATGCAACTTCGTTTCTTATTCCTAGAAAAAATAAACGACAAATTAGAGTTGCGCAGAAACTTCAAATTCCAGCCCAATGAGAAAGTACTAATTATTGAAGATGTTATTACCAAAGGCGGACGAGTCGTTGAAGCAATCGAGAAAATTAAAGAACATGGAGGCGATCCGGTCGCTGTCGGTGTAATAGTCGACCGTAGCAATGGAGAAACTAAATTTGAAATACCGCATCATAGCCTTTCTGAATTAAATTTCCCAACCTATGAACCAAATAACTTACCCGATTTTCTACAGAAGCTACCTGCAGTGAAGCCAGGAAGTTAATTGAGGCAAACCTAATAATGTTCAATTTATTCAATAAATTCAAAAAAAGCCCTAGCACCGTAGCCACTTTTTTTCGTTTTGCTGGCGTAGGCCTAACCATATCTATAATTGATATTGTTGTATTATACTTATTTTTAAAACTTGAGATCAATATTTTCATAGGTCGAACCATTTCTTTATCTAGCTCAATGCTCGTTGGGTATTTTTTAAACCGTTACTTCACTTTCCATCACATAGAAATTGGACGAGCACTTTGGCATTCAATTATAAGGCATTTTAGCGTTCATTCCATAGGTGGTTTTTTGAATATGGGAGTATTTTTTCTAACCTTAGCTTTAATTGAAAATTTAAATTCTATAGGATTATCGAATTCTTTTTACCCTCTATTGGCAGTCGTTGTAGGCGGAATTTCAGGATTATCATTTAACTTCTTCTTTTCAAAAAAGATTGTTTTTGATAACTGATAATTGAGCGATGTATTTTCTTTTTTTCAGAGCCTTTAAATTATATTTAAGTGCTTTAATTGGCGCATTTAAATTTGGCCATACTGCACCCCTACGCCCGCTTCGCATTCTTTTTCTCCTTTTCTTATTTCCTCTATTTATCCTCCTTCAAATAGTCCATGCTGTTGGTTTAAGCTTAGATAATGTTCTATTCTCAGGCTATAAAAATAGAGCGACGAACAAAGCACTTTTTGTAATTGGAATCCCTAGAAGTGGCACCACTTTTATGCATAGACGCCTTTCAAAATCCTTAGACACAACAACCTTCTCTACATGGGAAGCTATTTTCGCTCCCTCAATATGTGAAAAATATGTGTTTAAAGGACTCGCTTTTGTCGATCGGATTTTCGGTAAAATAGTTAGTCAATTAATAAATTGGATAATTAAATTAGTGGGGGGTACCTTTCATGATATACACACAGTGCTTTTAGAAGAACCAGAAGAAGACTACTTAACACTCTTACCCGTAGGAGCTTGTTTCATCCTTTTATTTGCATTTCCTCAATCAAAAGAGCTTTATAAACTAATCGCCTTTAATCAGTTCTCAAAAAAAGAACAGTACGCTATTCTTAATTTTTACAAATCAATCATTCAAAGGCACCTCTATTTTCAAAAAGGGAATCCATTGTTTTTGTCAAAAAATGCCGCATTTTCATCATGGCTTCCCTATCTAAAAAAAATATTCCCCGATGCAAAATTCATACTATCTATTCGAGAACCTCAGACAGCTATAAGCTCACAATTAAGTGCCTTAAAAAGTGCCAGGCAACTATTTGGAACTGACCCAAAAGGCACGCTTTCTCAATCCATTATCTTGGAAGCATTCAAACACGCCTATAAAAGCATATATGAATTCACAAAACGTAATTCAACTAATGATTATGCATTAATCCATCAAGAAGCATTACTCAAGGCCCCGAATGAATTACTACAAAACAGTTTAAAAACCATTGGCATAGCAGTACCTGAAGCATTCCAATTTACTGAAGATAGCAACAAGGCAAGCAAACACCAACACAGAGCCTATTCCATTGAAAAAGCTCAAATTGATTCTTCTATTTACAAACATTTTGAGCTACTCTGCGAACGATTTCCCAAACAATGACTAAACCTATTGATCAGCCAATTCCGAGAGTCGCATTTTTCTCCGATTCACTACCAGAACGGAATGGAACCGGAGCTTATTATTTTGACCTAGTCCATCAATTAAAAGATCGGATCCCCTCTATTAAAGTATTTCAGCCGAAACGATCCGTTCGCATCAACTGGCTCTCTATACCAATGCCGGGCGATCCCTCTCAACGACTCATTACTCCAGATCTATTTCGAATACGCAAAGGCCTTCATGAATTAAAGCCAAATATAATTATTGCTGTAACACCAGGGCCTTTCGGCTTTCTTGGATACCTCTATGCTAAAAAGCACAAACTCACTTTCATTTCTGCCTTTCATACTGATTTTGAGCAACTTGCAAAAATCTATTGGAATCCTCTCGGGCGCGCTTTTGCCAACCTCTACTTACGCTTGATTAACATCCTATTTTGTAAAAGTGCCGATTACACATTAATTCATAATTCAAAACTTATCCCGCAAATTCAATCACTTGGAGCCAATAGGTACAAAATAATAGGAACCCCATTACCTTATTATTATTTACAAAAACCGACTGAACCTTGCCCAAAAAGTGTGAAACAAATTTGCTTTGCTGGTCGATTAGCCGCTGAGAAAAATGTTGATACTATCATTCAAGCAGCCAGACACTTTAAGGAGATTCAATTTGTTATTGTTGGAGAAGGCCCTTTGAAAAAAAGTTTAATTCAATCAGCAAAAGGAATGCCAAATTTAAAATTCACTGGATGGTTAAAAAGGGACGATTTAATTCAGATTGTCGATCAGTCCAACTGTTTGTTACTGCCTTCTAAATTAGAAACCTTTGGCTCAGTTGCATATGAAGCAATGGCTAGAGGAAGACTTACTATTGTTTCAAAAAACTCAGGAATTATTGAGTGGGACTCCTTAAGAAAGCATATCTTAGTTCTTAACAACACATCCTCATTAATTGAGTCTATTCAATCCCTGATGGATATGACGGAAGAAGCTCGAAATGAACTAAGTGAAAATTCAAGGCAAGCGGCTCTTGAATTTAATCAAATGACTTTGAATCAATGGGTTGAACTGCTTGAAAACTGCATCTCTTAACTGCTGATGAAAGCACTTGTATCCATTCATGATGTCATGCCTGAGACTTTTAATAAAGTTCTCCAGATAATAAAATGGCTCAAAGAAAAAGGCGTTCCACCTTGCGCTCTCTTGGTTGTTCCTGGCAAAAATTGGAATGGAGATATAATTAGTCAGCTCAGAGCACTCACTCAAGAAGGCTATCCATTAGTTGCACATGGATGGTTCCATAAAACAAAACCAAAACGGCTGTTCCACAAACTCCATTCACTAATCCTATCTAGAGATGTTGCTGAACACCTAGACTTAGATAGCAGTGGCATTATCGAGTTAATGAACCGTGCTCACAATTGGTTCTCAGAAAATAACCTCAGAAACCCGAAGCTATATGTGCCACCCGCCTGGGCACTTGGGTTTCTCAATCAATCAGCATTATCAGAAACCCCTTATGAAATGGTCGAAATCACTCGAGGCGTCCTAAACCTAAAAGGAGAACAATCTCCAAAACTCATAACTCTACCCGTGACGGGTTATGAAGCAGATAGTGCCACTCGCACGCTCTTCCTTAGGATCTGGAATCAGCTCCAAGAAAAGTACGCGCGCTTTCACAAAACACCGTTGAGAATTTCGATTCACCCAAATGACTTAAATTTGAATATTGCCGACCAACTTGAAGCTCAAATAGACCGAGTGGATTCCTTCATTCAGTATGAAGATATTCAACAATAAGGATGCTCAACATTTAAGCCGTTGCCAACGACTTGCTTGAGCAATACTAAATTGAAATTTTCTACTGTGATCTCGAATTAAAAAAGGCATATCCCAGCATTTCAAAAGTTTAAATGAACTATCTAAGGCATTACTCAAACCTTGAAAAGAGTCACCTGTTTCATTCGATAGCCAGTTTTCCTTTGGGGTGTACTCTTCTAACCAAGTGAAAGGGGTAGTCATGAAGAGCTGTCCTCCAGGTTTCACTAATTGAGGCAATCGATCTAAAAACTTCAATGGCTGAGGAAGTCGACAAATTAAATTACAAGCAATAACTAAATCAAAACAACTAAGATCTTCTCTAAGATCTTGAGCGTCTCCACTTTCAAAATGCACCCTTTCTTTGATCATTGAAGCATCTAAACGCACGCTACCTTCCGATTTGTTAGCACTCTCATCTGCTGAATGCACAACACACTCCCCCTTATTTTTCAACTCAAGTGCGGCATTAATAAATGAATGAGAAAAATCAATTCCTACAACAGAGCTAAAGTATTTTGAAAGCTCAAAACTAGACCTTCCAACTGAACAACCGACATCTAAAGCCCGTTCATTGGCTTTCAATAAATCATAATCAGGCCCCTCTATTGCACATCGAACTGGAAAATTGAACGCTTTACGCATATCAAAATCGTGCGGGAAATAATCCTCATAAGCACTATAATGAAAACGCAGATACTGATCTAGTAAAGTATCTGATTCATACACGTCCGTCATCTAAATTGAAATAATCGACTAAACTGATGCTAATTGATACTCCATTGTATCAGTGACAAAAGAAGAAGGCTTATAATTTTGAATCAAAATTTCCGTTTTACCATCTTTTATCATTCGAACTTCAGGAAGACGAATCTCTGGCGTTTTATGAGGTGCATATAAAACATCATCATGCGATGCGTTTTTGTGCTCCTTAAATAAATCTGGAGTGATATGTCCGCCTAAGTGATCATCTCGACCGGTCGCAATATGAACCGTTCCTAGTATTTTCTCATCTTGAATATCACGGCCAGAAAAAGGCAGTACCTGAGTCCCAAAACCTAGCTCTCCAATGACTCCAATCATCGGGTCCTCTTTCAAGCGCTCATTGTGATCTTGAATTAGTGAGTAATCACCATAGACAAATTGTGATTTAAATATCTTCCCTTCTTTAACATGCAATAATCCAATCGTTTCTTCCGCATATTTAAAAGGGAAAACACCATCGACACTTTCAGGAACAAAGTAAACCTCACCTGCAGGCAAATTAGCCACATCTGGCTTTCCTGGAGGACATAAGCCATGGCTCTTTTGGGCTTCTTGACCATTTGTACTTAAACGAAGCGTGTAAGTTCTAGACTCAACTTCAAAATCTATCTCAAAATAGTCCGCTTTTGTTAATGCAGCCCGCAATTTCTCTGCATCATCACTCACTTCCTGATAATTAACCGATAAGCCGGTATCTAAAATAATTTGATTGAGTCCATGTAAAGTCGCACCCCTAAAGCCGAATTCTTTACACTTAGCCGTCAACGGAGCGGTTGCTGAATAAGTGGAAACGACTAGTATGATGTCATAATTTGGGTATATGTCCTTATCTAAACTGAGTTCATTTCCCTCGGGATCAAAACAAGCATCCTCCATATCCAAATTACTTCCACCGGTTTCTTTGTAGGCATATAATTCACCGCCTGTCCAATTCATCTCAGCAAGAACTCCACCGTCTTTAAAACCCTTGTAGAAAACTTCATGCCCATAATTCTGAAT
>CEOK01095670.1_pt1 | contig 12348 bp, 10 predicted proteins | sample 427001 | NCBI WGS metagenome assembly CEOK01 (sample SAMEA2591108, study PRJEB7988) | marine metagenome | isolation source: saline water (ENVO:00002010), including | reverse complement strand
GATTTAGCAAGGCCTGTTCTAACACTATCAACTATTACAGCTGTTTTCATTATTCTTCTCCTTTTTAAACTTTAATTTGAGTCCCTTGGAATATGGCATTATATATGCCGCAAGTTAGCCTCTGCAAATCTAAACAAGCTATTTGATTTCCTTATTTTCGTTAGTAATATCTTTATACCATTTAGGTACGATATCTATTTTATACTCTTGAGCTTTTTTAAATATATAAGGAATTGTAATTGGACTAAAAGGCAGGATGACAAGAACACCCAAACCTAAATTTTTAAAGTTTTCAGCAAGCTGATCATTAGCCTTTGCTAGTTCTTCATCCGATGCCTTGCCTTCAGCAAACTTAATATATGTATCAAGCATTTTTTGATTTTCAGCATTTTCAGCTAAAAAAAGCTCTTTAAGTTTGACTAGGAATTTTTCGACTCGCTTCATATAAATAAAAAGCCCGGATATACCGGGCTTTAAAAAAGTTTAAGTAAGCTTAGAAATTGATTCCAAAACTAATACCCATAGTCCTAGGATCATTGTGGTTAACAAATTTTGCACCACCTTGTAAGTTACTTGCTTTGAAAATGGACTGAATTGCGCGATCATCATCAAGATTCTTAACCCAGAAGCCTATGTAGTAACTCTCATCATTAGGAGTAAAAGTTAAGCTTAAGTCGGTGAACTCAGTTTCACCAACCTTTAGGGCTTCGTTATTGAAAATATCTGAATATCTCTCATCCGCCCAGCTGAACTGATACCTTAATGTATACATACCGCCAGCTGTATTAAAGTCCTTTGATAAGCCAATGTTATAGCTTAAATCAGCTGCTCCGGGCATCATGTTTCCACTTACATCAGTAGGTGTAATAGCTGAATCTGGACAGAAAACTCCACCCAAAGGATTAAAGAGCGGGATAGTACATGAGTATCCAGCAAACTTATATATCGGTCCCGTATCGGTAAAGCCAACTTGCATCAATCCATTGGTCCCCGGAACGACATCTGCCATGTTTCCAGTCAGTGGACTTGGAATCCTGGTAGTTGCGCCACCAATGTTTAGAGGATCCACTAGTAGTGTGTTGTTTGCAACTTCACTATCTAAACTTAAGAAATTAAAGTCTAGCCTTAGCGTGTCGGTAACTAGATATGCAATTTCACCTTCAAATCCTTCTGTAGTAGAGTCAATATTGACGTTTCTTGAACCCGCATCTGTAATGCTGGAAACAATTTGGTTAGCATTATCAGTGGAGAAGAATGATAAGCTAGCAAGCATTCTGTTATCTAAGAAAGATCCCTTAATTCCAAGCTCAAATACTTCAACTTCTTCCTTATCGTAGGTGTCGACAATTCCTCTCTCATTTGGATTAGTTCCACCCGCCTTAACAGCAGTAGTGAATGATGCATAAGCCATCACTTCCTCTGATAAGTATTGCTGAAGAGCAATCTTATATGAAGTATCATCACTCGTAACAGCACTCCTGATAGAAGGATATCTAGCGAAGCCACCTGGATGAGTTCCTAGAGCTCTAGCATTTTTGTATAGAGCAGTACCTGCACCAAGATCACCTAAATCACTAAATTGATTATTGCTAACTGTAAACTCATCTTGTCTAATTCCTAATATAAGTTTAGTTGCTTCAGAAATATCAACATACATTTCACCTAATAGAGCAGTATTGCTAATTCGACCATGGTCATTACTAAAGAAACCTCTCATGGTTGTTGGATTCTCATATGCAGGTAAAGCAAATAGTCCTTGTAATGCTCCTGCAAACCCTGCAAAGTCACCAGCCGCTGCTAATGGTAGAGCACCAAGTGTAAAGGCGGTATAAAAAGGCACTCCGCCATACCCATCAAAGGTAGCACCACCGGTAAAGCCTGGTATCGCAAGCGTGTTATAGGGATGTTGACCAAATGAACCCATCATGTTGATAGCAGCACTTTGTACCAAATAGTTATTCATATATTTTGAACCGTAGTCATACCAACCAACTACGTAATTAACTGGGCCATCTAAATCAGAAATATAAGTAATTTCAGTCTGCAGAACTTCTTGATCAACGCCTGAGAATTCTAACTGCATACCATTGGCTACAAAAAGTTGCATCTGTCTTTGTGACATGTGATCGCCTGGAGTAAATCCAAAGTTACCTTTATAAGTTATTGGAGGAAACCCAAGAGCTCCTAATGATCCAGGAAGACCAACAACACCAACGTTGTATTCGTTATCCTGATGATGGTAATAATCTCTTTGATCATAAGTAACTTTAGCTTCAAATGATCCTGACTCGAGCTCCTTTACAAGCCTCATTTGTCCAAAGCGATACTTCTGTTCATGGTATGGATCAATGTTGTGATTAACTTCATCTATGCTCTTAATCTGATAAGAGTTTTCATAAAAGTCAAACGTAGCAGAAGGTGTCAGGTTAGCAATTAAATAAAATGCACCAGAAAATGATCCTGCGGGTGCACTTCCTTGACCCATTGTTCCCAGTTTAAAAGGATCACAACCTAATAGAGGGTCTTTGGCACAGTAAATCTGGCCAATGTTAAATCGGTTGTCTTCACCGTTAGATTCTTGATAAGTGAGTTCAAGAAGAGTTGTATCGTCTATGTCCCAATCAAGTGAAAGTCTCACATCCATTTGACTTCTATCGTCCACTTCATTTTTTGTATTTACGTTTTCAACCCAGCCACCACGCTCATATGATTGAACTGCAATTCTTGATCTCAAGTTTTCTGAGAGGGGTATATCAACAGCTGCTTGAAGATGAGTTAAATCATAGTCACCCATTCTGACCCTTACATAACCACCAAATTCATCACCTGGGCGCTTAGGAATATAGTTAATTAAGCCACCAACTGCATTTCTACCGTTAAGAGTACCTTGTGGCCCTTTAAGCACCTCAATTCTGTCGAGATCTAAAAAACCAGCATCAGTAAGGATTGAGTTAGTCACACTATGTCCATTTATAGTTGAAACTACAGAATCAACAGTTGAAGCCCCCACACCCTGTGGGCCAGATCCTCTTATGAAAATTGATATTCCTGAACCCAAAGCTTTCGAGTGGACAAAACCTGGTACGTTTTGTGACAGACTTTGCACATCGAAGATTTGTCTTTCTTCAAGATCATCACCTGATAAAGCTTGAATTGAAATAGGCAAGTCTTGAACAGACTCCTCTTTCTTAGTTGATGTAACTATTACTTCCTCAATAACTCTTTCCTGTGCAAATACTGGAAGAGCAAAAGAGAAAACAAAGATAAAACTTAATAAAAACCTTTCCATAAGATACCCCCCTAAATGGATCTTTTAGCTATGATATACCTTAATAAAAGTGTTCAGCAAGTTTTTAGAATATTTATTTAGCTCTATTTTTAGTGCTAAAACTTCCGATTTAACTTATGAAAATAAAACAAAAAGCTAATTTAATAGCTTGCATTCTTAATAAACAATATCCCGAAACACCTGTGCCTTTGAATCATGATGATATTTACACTCTACTAATTGCAGTTTTATTGTCTGCACAGTGCACTGATAAAAGGGTTAATGAGGTTACGCCTGATTTATTTAATGTTGCAGATAATCCTCTATCCATGTCAAAACTTTCAGAAAAAAAAATTTATAGCATCATTAAGCCGTGCGGCTTAGGCCCTAAAAAATCAAAAGCGATAAAACTGCTTTCAAAAATACTCGTAAAAGATTATGGAGGAAAAGTGCCTGAAAACTTAAATGCGCTTGAAAATCTTCCAGGAGTTGGGCACAAAACAGCATCAGTTGTTATGAGTCAAGGATTTGGTCATCCTGCCTTTCCAGTTGATACTCACATTCACCGTTTGGCTCAAAGATGGAAGCTTACCGACGGTAAAAACGTCACTCAAACTGAAAAAGATCTTAAGCGTATCTTTCCTGAAGAATCATGGAATAAACTGCATCTACAGATAATCTTTTGGGGCAGGGAGTTTTGCCAAGCACATGAATGCTTTGCACTGGAGTGTAAGATTTGTAAAGCAATTAATCCTAAAAGAATTAGGCCATTTGCCCACAAAAGACCTTAGATAAATTAGAATAATAACTTAATTAATTAAACCTATTTTTTGGAGTAATGATGAAATCTCATGCTGATTTAATTTTTTCTAATCCCTCAGATATTGCTGATTATGATGTGGATTTGTGGCGAGCAATGCAGGATGAATCAATCCGACAGGAAGATCATATAGAACTTATTGCTTCAGAGAATTATGCAAGCAAACGAGTACTTGAAGCTCAAGGATCTTTGCTTACTAATAAATATGCCGAAGGTTACCCAGATAAAAGATATTATGGGGGCTGTGAGTTTGTTGATATAGCTGAACATTTAGCGATTGAACGTGCTAAAGAGCTTTATCAAGCTGACTATGCAAACGTTCAACCGCATTCAGGTTCATCCGCAAATGCTGCAGCATTTTTAGCAATGCTAGAGCCTAATGATAATATCCTAGGTATGTCGCTTGATCATGGCGGTCACCTTACTCATGGTGCAAAAGTTAATTTTTCTGGTAGAAACTACAACGCTTTTCAATACGGCCTAAACCCTGAAACTCACGATATTGATTATGACCAAGTAAGAGATTTGGCAAAAAAACATAACCCAAAACTTATCATTGCTGGCTTTTCAGCATTTTCTGGAATTGTTGATTGGGGAAATTTTGCAGATATTGCTAATGAGGTTGGGGCTTATTTTTTGGTAGACATGGCGCATGTTTCGGGCTTAATTGCAGCTGGAGTTTATCCTTCCCCAGTGCCATTTGCTGATGTAGTAACATCAACCACTCATAAAACCCTTAGAGGTCCTAGATCAGGAATAATTTTGGCCAAAAGTAATCCTGATCTTGAAAAAAAGCTTAATTCAGCAGTATTTCCCGGATCTCAAGGCGGCCCACTAATGCATGTTGTTGCTGCAAAGGCAGTATGTTTTAAAGAAGCTCTAGAGCCAGAATTCAAAATCTACATGCAGCAAGTAGTAAAAAATGCAAAAGTTATGTGCAAAACTATTATGGATAGAGGGATCGATGTTGTGAGAAGAAGTACGGATAATCATATTGTTTTAATGGACTTAAGGTCGCATGAGATTACTGGTAAAGATTCTGAAGCAGCTCTTGGCAAAGCAAATATTACTGTCAATAAAAACACTGTCCCCAATGATCCACAATCCCCATTCGTTACTTCAGGAATTAGATTAGGAACTGCAGCGATCACTACAAGGGGTTTTAAAGAAGATCAAACTGAACAACTTTCTAACTGGATATGTGACGTGGTTCTTGATTTAGATAATCATGAAAACATTACTAAGATTAAAGGAGAAGTTGAAGAGCTCTGCGCAGCCTTTCCAGTTTATAAGTAATGCATTGTCCGTTTTGCCAAGCACAAGATACAAAAGTTATTGATTCAAGACTGGTTGGCGATGGTACTCAAATAAGGCGGCGAAGAGAATGCGAGCTTTGTAAGGCCAGGTTTACAACTTTTGAGACAGCTGACCTTGCGCTCCCAAGAATTATAAAAAGCGACGGGGAAAGGCAGCCTTTTAATGGAACAAAACTCAAAGCAGGGATGCTCAGAGCACTTGAGAAAAGACCCTTATCATCTGAAGAGGTAGATGCACTTTTTGGGAACGTTTTAACTCAGATTCGGCAACTTGGAGAAAGAGAAATTCCATCGAGAATGCTGGGTGAAATTGTAATGAAATCGTTAAAGTCTGTTGATCAGGTCGCTTACGTAAGATTTGCATCTGTCTATAGAGATTTTCAGGATATTGAAGAGTTTGCTCAGGAAATATCAACCCTCTCAAAGGAAAAAAAGCGATCTAAAACCACTAAAAAATGAGTTCGAAAGACTTCATCTCTCAAACAATAACTTTAGCAAAAAAGGGTATAGGAAAAGTTGCACCGAATCCTATGGTTGGGTGTGTTATCACTAAGAAAGGCAAGATTATTGGTGAAGGATGGCATAAGAAATACGGACAAGATCATGCTGAGGTAAATGCAATTAAGGATTGCCAAGCAAGATTTGGTAAGGATAAATCAAAAGAACTGCTTAAAAACTCTAGTTTTTTTGTAAACCTTGAGCCCTGCTCAATTAAAAACAATACGCCTGCCTGCACCGATTCAATTATCCGTGTTCAAGCAGCCAAGGTTGTTTGCTCGATGAAAGATCCAAATCCCAGAATAAACGGAAAAGGCATAAATAAATTAAGAGCAGCGGGCATCAAAGTTGAAGTTGGGGCTGCATCAGATGAAGCAAAAGAGCTGAATAAGGTCTTTATTGTGAACCAAAAATTCAAGCGACCTTTTATTACGATTAAATATGCCCAAACATTGGACCAAATGATTGGCTATCAAGCTAAAAGAGGTATTCAAATAAGCAATGCTCGTTCAAAACAAGATGTGCAAAATATACGTAAAGAGCACAGCTCAATCCTGATTGGTGCCAATACATTAAGGTTGGACAATCCTAGATTAACATCAAGACCGGAATCAAAAATTAAAATCCAGCCAGCAAAAATAATCGTCGGGAATAATTTTGGAAGACTCATTCAAAAAAATATTTTTAAAAACTTCTCCCACATTTTTTTTGTTACTTCGGAGAAACTTATTGTGCCTGAAAAATATTCGAACAAAATAACCTGCATTCAAACAAATAAGAGAAATGGATTACAGAAACTTTTTAAAGAACTAATATTAAGAGGTTATACCAGTATTCTTGTCGAAGGAGGAAAAGGCATAATTTCTTCATTTATCAAAAAAGGATATTTTGATGAGCTCATCGTATATACTGCCCCAAGAATTTTGGGTAGCAAGGGTCTAAAGGCTATGGATGATAAAGCTGACAAGATTATTGACACCCTTACAAAGGTTCATTCGATAGAAAATTTTGGTGAAGATATAAAAGTTACTTATATAAATAAGAAAGCTAATGGAATTTAATTCAACAGAAGCGTTAATTAAAGACATTAAATCTGGAAAGATGGTTATTCTTCTAGATGACGAGGATAGAGAAAATGAAGGCGATCTAGTATGTGCTGCCGACTCTGTAACGCCGGAGATAATTAACTTCATGGTATCTAAAGGAAGAGGCTTAGTTTGCCTGACCCTGTCACCCGAAAAATGTGATCAGCTAAACCTGCCGATGATGACAAATTATAATCGTACCAAACATGGAACTGCTTTCACTGTTTCAATTGAAGCTGCAAGTGGTATCTCTACTGGAATTTCCGCATCAGACAGAGCTCATACTATTAAAGCTGCTGCAGCAAAAAATGCAAAACCATCTGACTTAGTTCAGCCTGGTCACATATTTCCGCTGAGAGCTTCTGAAGGTGGCGTACTAAGTAGAGCAGGACACACGGAAGCTGCTTGTGACTTGGCAAAGTTTGCAAATAAGGGAGCGGCTGGTGTGATTTGTGAAATTATGAACGAAGATGGAACCATGGCTAGACGCGATGATTTGATAGCATTCGCAAAGACTCATAAGCTTAAAATTGGAACTATTGCTGATTTAATTCATTACAGAACACTTAAAGAAAAAACTGTTGAGAAACTTTATTCAAAAACAATAACCATTGACGGAATGAGTTTTAAGTTAAAAGCCTGGGAAGACTCAATTTTTCAAAACTTACATTTAACTTTTGAAGTTGGAAATATTAAGAAATCAGATGCGCCTTTAGTAAGAGTTCATGTGCCAAATGTTCTGCATGACATGATCGGGATGGATGGTTTTGGAAAACGCATGAATATTAAGGAGGCATTAAAAAAGATTCATGAATCTAAATGTGGCGTCTTATTGATGATTGGAACTGAGCAAAAGAATCAATCAATCATGATGGACTTAGAGGGCAAAAAAAATGTACCCCAACCAGAAACTAAGACGGTTGGCATTGGTTCTCAAATTTTAAAAGAATTGGGACTTAGAAGAATCAAATTACTGGCCACACCAGTAAAGTATCCATCCATATCTGGATTTGATCTTGAGGTTATAGGATTTGAGAAATGAGCGAATCAAGCTTTAATTTTCAAGCAGTAACAGCTGATCCCTCTTGGAAAATTGGGATTATAAAATCCAAATGGAATCATGAGGTAGTTAACATGCTTGCATCAGAAGTAGTCAACCACTTGGAGGCTTCTGGCATTAAGCTCATCGAGATTTGTGAAGTTCCAGGCTCATGGGAGCTTATTGCTGGTGCCCAAAAATTAATCAGCAAATGTGATCTTATTATCCCTCTTGGTGTAGTTATAAGAGGAGAAACGACTCATTATGAATTGATCTCTGAGACAGTAACTCAGGGATTGATGGATCTTATGATTAAAAATGATAAGCCGGTGATCATGGGGCTGTTAGCTACAGAGAATGAAGAGCAGGCACTAAAAAGAGCAAACCCTGAAAATCTAAACAAGGGAAAAGAATTTGCCCAGTCAGCCCTAGAAATCCTTGCTCTTCGAAATAATTAATGGCCAAAAACCTCGCAAAGCATAAGGTCTCTGTAAAGACACGCGAGTGTATCATTCAAGCCCTCTATCAAAGCTTAATGGAACCTTCAAGCGTTGAGCTGCTGATGCAACAGTTCACGAAGGAAAATAATCCTAAAAAAATTAGTTTTGATTTATTGAAATCTAGACTTAAGTATTTTTTTAAAAATGAAGAACAAATCATTAAATCACTTGATTCAACAAATAAGGGTGATAATTATCAAGTAATTGATAAAGCAATCATGGCCTATGCATTAATTGAAAGAGGCCTTAAAGAGCTTCCAAAAGAAGTTATATTTGATGAAAGTATTAGGTTGGCTAGAAAATTCTCTAACGAAAGCGCCTATAAATTTATCAATGCAAAGCTAGAGAAAATTTACGACTTATAGTTCAAGTAGATTGGACTAGACCAGGCTCTATGTTCTACTGGCCCTATACACTTTTCTGTCTTTCTATATCCTTCTTGGCATATTTTTGTTTGAATGCAATTTCCAAATTCATCAAATTCACATCTTAGTGGATCTGCTGATAAGGCCTGCGAAGCTTCCTCTATGGCTCTCACATAATAAATTGCATCTCTTTTACCAAATTTAAATTGTTCATCAGTGAACTCGATTTCACAGCTTGAATCATCACAATCAAAAACCATCCATGATTCAGTGACTAAATCCTGAATAGGTTCACCCGCAAATTGTTGCGGTAAGATTTTAACAATCTCAATCCTATCAATTTTTCTTCTTTCATTGCTCGGGTTATAGCATTCAAGATTACAAATTTTTTCAAGCCTTTCTTGACTGAGAGCCTGATCACTATAATCTGGACAGCCAGGTTTCTGGATCAGAGAACCAGCAGCTTTTACTTTGAACTTAGGTGATTCTGATGCAAATAATTCAGATCCCATATGATGGCGTGTATTGCTTTCAAAAGCATCAAACCATAAAAGTATTCTTGGACCAGAAGTTGCGTATGTTTCTTTATTCTCCATAGCATCCCAAATATCTTCGCGTGATCTGGAGTTAGAGTGAACCGCAATCAATCCGCCGCTCATAAAATAAGCGCTTTGACGCTCTGAATCAGTCACAATATTTAAATCGATAATGCTGGTTATTTCTCTATCCCCTCCAAATCTGAGGTATGTGGGTTCAAGCTCTCCTTTTGGTCTTCTGGTATCAGCTAAGAACTCTGATATAGGATCTGCCCATCCTCTTGCTTCAGTATTTCTATTTCTAAATAACTCTTTATACCCTGTTCCTGGTCGAGCATTATGATTATCGCTTGATCCCATAAATCCAAATTTAAATCGTTTTGGATTTTCTGGATCAGTAAAATCTCTCAAAGCCAAGATATATTGAGCAGAACCGAGAGGGCGATAATTAAATGCAGGCAAGAAACAATCCATGCATTGTCCTGCATTAATAAAATCATCACCCCTTGTCTCATTGACTGCCCCAAATCCTGCTGAACCCATGTTTGCTGCATAAGATTTTGTTTTTTCAGAGAGATCGTTGCAGGTTTTCTCATCTAGGCCTGCATCTTCACACCTTTGTGCCATGATTCTTCCTGCTTGTTGGCAGGTTGGTAAAAATTCTTCGGTTGCCTCAGGACAAAATAGATCTCCAGATTCATTTTCTAGAGCATCACTCCAAGGTCTATACTCCTCACTGTTTCCATGCCCTGAGTAAATCTCAAATAAAAATTGAGATTCATCATCTTGATAATCAACAAGTTGCTTCATCCAATCTGAAGTTGCTGGCGTGTAATAACCCCATGTTGTTCCATGAGGAATAACCATATATGGAGTATCCCACTCCTTTAGCTTAGAAAATAAGATATTTGGATCCTCAGCTTCCTCATAACAATCTAATGGAAGGCTCTTTGAGGAGGCGTCTCTTTCACAAATTGGAGTGTTCTGTATTTCTTCAAAAAATTTATCAAAAGCAAAATATCTTTCTCGATTATCTAGATCTAAGGTTGCGGGAACCAATGACATAGTCCATGGCAACCCTAGCCGCATCACTAATGGTGATATACCTCCAGATCCAATTGCCCTAGGGGGCACGGCATTTTCTTCAGTATCTAAAAAGATGACATTCTTATGACCAAAGTGATTTTCAGGAACGTCACTAACTTGTGTCCACTCCCAACCGAGAAAGCTAACTAAATCATTGGTACCTTCTGCAATGTTATTACATTGACGAATACTCTCTTTAGTATCTAACCACTTTCTAGGTGTTGACGCCTCAGCATGATCATTAATAGACCAAAAATCTAGTGCGGAACAAAATCTAGCAAAGTCACATGCATCCGATATTGGTGATGCTCCCGGGCCATTAAAATAAGGTAAAGACCACATGAATGCATCAGTAGAATATGTTGTATGGACATGCAAGTCACCAAAGAGAATTTGTTTCTCTGATTCGACTCCCAGATCATCTGCAATTTTAGATATTCTTTGCTCCCTTTTCTGAATAACATATTCTGGAACTTTGTCGCCTAATATTTCCCCAGGACCCTCTAGGGTCCCGTAAAGTTTAAATATTCCTCCAACAAAGAAAATGACGACTGAAAAAACTGCTAAAAGAACTATTGAGGTTAAGACGTTCTTCATAAAAACCCCCCAAGATTTTTTAAATTACTTGTGAACGGTTTGATCTCTATCAGGCCCAACAGAAACTACTGTAACAGGAACTTTTAGATAATCTTCAATATATGATATATATTTTTGAGCAGGTATTGGTAATTTTTCAAATTTTTTTATATCTGATATCTCTTCATGCCAGCCCTGAAAAGTCTTATATAACGGCTTACCGTCTTCGTAATCAATGCAAGCCTTAATCGACTTGAAACTATCCATAACATCTAATTTAGTAATGCATAATTCTGTAACTGAATTTATAAATATAATTTTTTTTAATGCATGCAGATCAAGCCATCCACATCTTCTGGGTCTTCCGGTTGAAGCACCAAACTCATGACCAATTTTAGCCAAGGTTGCACCATCTTCGTCAAATAATTCAGTAGGAAATGGGCCCTCTCCCACTCTCGTTGTATAAGCTTTTGTAATTCCCAGAATTTTATTAATCTGTTTTGGACCAACCCCAAGACCTGATGAAACACCACCGGCAGTTGTGCTTGATGAGGTTACATAGGGATAAGTACCATGATCAATATCAAGCATGGAGCCTTGTGCTCCCTCAAATATTATCTCTTTTTTTTCTTTAATACTTTTGTGCAAAATTTTATAAGTGTCACAACCAAAATTAGTTTGTAGTTTCCTAAAATTAGTAAGTTCCTCGATTACAAGATCGATATCGATAGGAGTACTTTCGTAAATTTTAGTAAGTAATTGATTGTGGTATTTAACTAGCTCAGAAATCTTAGATCTATGAAGTTCAAGATCAGCAAGATCTCCAAATTTTAATGATCTTCTTCCTACCTTATCTTCGTAAGCTGGACTGATACCTCTTCCAGTCGTGCCAATACACTCATGCTTATCACGAACTTGATCAATGGCAATGTGGGTCGGCAAAATTAAAGGGCAATCATTACTTATATGTAGTCGGTTTTTAACGGATATGCCACTATCAGACAACATCTCAATTTCTTCATTGAGTGCTGGCAAGGAAATCACAACCCCATTACCAATAATGCAGCTCGAAGATGAGTGCATGATTCCTGAAGGAATTAAATGAAGAACTTTTTGGGAACCATCAACCTTAATTGTATGACCAGCGTTATGTCCGCCTTGAAATCTACAAACTAATGAGCCCTCTTTACAAAGAGCATCAACAATTTTGCCTTTTCCTTCATCACCCCATTGCAATCCAAGAATTAGGGTGGAATTCA
>CEOK01053281.1_pt1 | contig 12348 bp, 10 predicted proteins | sample 427001 | NCBI WGS metagenome assembly CEOK01 (sample SAMEA2591108, study PRJEB7988) | marine metagenome | isolation source: saline water (ENVO:00002010), including | reverse complement strand
GAACATTTTTTTTAGGAGGCTCTATCGAATTCTTAGCATAACACACATTAGCAAGCATATGCCCTATAAGAACAAAAAACATACTAAAAGAAAAATTATAAATAAAGGTAAAAAAATTCTCTTTTATATAATATTTATCTACGTACTTACCAATATAGCGCTCTGCATTACTATGAGACTTTTTATCAGTAACTCGATTGACATGTAACATCCCTAAAGTAAATAAAGCTTCTTCATTTCCTTCATCAGCTAACTGACGTAAAATAGAGAAAAATATTTTTTCTTTGTCATCATTAATACTATTTTTTGTTGAATCGTTATTGAAATAATCATAAATCAAACCAATTGGCGATTCTCCATCTAAATTTTGAGCCCAAAACGTTTCTCCAGTTCTCAATAAATGTCCCATACGGCCAAGTTTGTCTTCCTTTATAGCTTGATGTAATAAATTTTCTTCTTGAACAGTAAGAATATTTACACAATCCTTATCAATGGAGTCATCCAATTGAAAGGTATTAATATGTGTAGCAAAAAAATCTGAGAAACACTTAAAAAGTTCTTGTTTTGATAACCCATCTATTTTTTCCTTAATTAAAGGAATTTGATCAAGTTTTTGTTCATAAGTCATTGCTTTATTGTTAAAAGCTGAATGGAACTGTAAAGCAAAGTTTGCTTTTTTAAGCAATAAAGCTGTTTGATCTATGTGAGACCTACTTACCATATTACATAAAATAACTACCCCTAAAGGAAATAATCGCATCAAAACTCCATAAAGTATAAGTTAACTATAAATTAATTATAAATTTAACAGAGCTCACTATAATAAGTTGCTTAAGTTATGTAAAGACAAATTCAAAATTAAACAGCTCAATTTTTTTTAGAAAAGTAGCTCTTTTTTTTGATTAATAGCATTATGTTATTATTTATATAATGAAAGAAAAAAACAATCATAAAGAATTCAATATTATTCTTAAAGGCTTAATGACCCGCTATTCAACTCGTGTGCCTGCTGTCGAAAACATTATTCAAGCAATGATTAACAAAAATATAATTAATCATCATGACGATATCATTAATGATCATATCGCATTTAGAACAATGGGTGTTCCACAGCTTGGCATTCAATCTCTAGAAAAAATATTTTTACATTATGGGTATACAAAAGAAGATAAATACATTTTTAAAACCAAAAAATTAACAGCTTATTGGTATAAACCCCCTAAAGAAAGTATCAATTTACCTCGTGTGTTTATTAGCGAATTAAATGTTAATCAATTACCCCCCCAAGTTCAAAAAATTATAAAAAAATATACCAATGAAGTATCATCAGATCCTGTAAATACATTAAATTTAGATAATGGAACTGAAATAGATACGTTTTTACATAGTCCATTATGGTCAACACCAACACTTGAAGAATACCAAGCATTACGTACTGAAAGTGAATATGCCTCTTGGGTTATCTATAATAGATATTACCTAAATCACTTTACAATTAGTGTCCACGCTCTCCCTGAGCCATATAATAATTTAAATAAGTTTAATGATTTTCTAGAATCAATTGGCATTACACTCAACGATGCTGGAGGTAAAATAAAAACAAGCGAGGATGGCTTTTTACGACAAAGTTCAACTGTAGCTGAACAAGTAAAAGCAACTTTTCCTACGAAAAAAAACGACACTACGATTGATATTGCAGGTAGTTATGTTGAATTTGCAGAAAGAAATATCATGCCAACTGGAGAAAGAAGAGATGGTTTTGAAGCATCAAATGCAGATAAGATATTCGAAAGTACATTTTCAGAACAAATGGACAAAAACATATCATAGGCGATTAAGCTCAATATAGTTTATAATATTCATATTATTAAACAAAACGAGAGTAACAATGACAGTTAGAGGTATTCGCGGAGCAATTACCGTTTCAGAAAACACAATAAATGATATCATCGAAGACACAAAAATATTACTAACCAAAATGATAGCTGAAAACGATATTGATCAAACAGAAATAGTCTCTATCTTTTTCTCAATTACAAAAGACTTAAATGCAACATTTCCAGCAAAAGCAGCACGAGAATTAGGCTTACATGATACACCATTACTTTGTTTAAACGAGCTTGATGTCCCAAATAGCCTAGAAAAAGTTATTCGTATTTTAATGCATGTAAATAGTCTTAAAAAACAAACCGAAATGAAACATATTTACTTAAAAGAGGCGATAAAATTACGCCCAGATTTATCAAAAGATAGCTACAATTTATGACAAAAATAGACTCCATACTCATTATTGGTCTTGGTCTAATCGGTGGTTCCTTGGCAAAAAGAATCAAAAAATATCATCCTACAGCAACACTATATGGCATAGCCCCTTCAGAGAGAACACGTTCTCTCGCAAAAGAAAGTTCCCTTTTTAAAAGTGTTCATAAAAACATAACCTCAGCACCCAAAACCATAGACTGCGTTTTTGTTTGCACACCAATAGCCTTGGTTTCAGAAACAATTTTATCAGCATCAAATCATATCGAATCAGATTGCATTCTAACCGATGTCGCAAGCATCAAAGAATCGATTGTCACTACCGTAAAACTACATAAAAAAAACCACATATTCATTCCAGGTCACCCAATGGCCGGTACTGAACATACGGGGTTTACAGCATCTAAAGAAGATATTTTCACAGATAGTACTTACATATTAATTAAAACTAAAGAAGATAACACCGTATTGAAAACATTCTTAAAAAAACTATTAGTAAATATAGTCGAAACAGATGCAAAAACACACGATAAAATGATCGCATTAGCGTCTCATTTTCCTTACATTGTAACAACATTAATCATGAGTTTAGTATCAGAATTATCTGAAAAAGATAAACTCCTATTCAAAGAACTAATTGGCCCTGGCTTTAAAGACACAACAAGAGTAGCGGCAAGTTCACCAGAGTGGGGCTATGATGTTTGCCAACATAACATTAAAAATCTTCATTCACTGCTAACATCACTTGAATCAAATATTGAAAATTTTAAAGGAAAATTAAGTCCAAACTCTAAAGCATTAAAAACATTTTTTGATGACATGCAACAAATAAAAAAAATTCTCAACTAAATACTTTATTAAGTTAACTCATTATTTTTATCTAAAAAACCATAATTAAACTCAAATTATGTTTAAACTTTTAATATTTTGGGTATCAATTAATAACTCATCTAGGGGGTTATTGATTGGAAAAACAAGCTATAGAACTAGATTTAAATCATTTAAATAACAACAATACTGTAAAAAATAAAAATACAGAACATAACATATCAAAAAAAGAATATGAAAATTCTTTAAATGAATTAAAAAATGAATTTCAAAAAAATATTAAAGACTTAATACCTAAAAATGCAAAAGAAATTATAGCAATCCGAAAAAACAAATTAACAGAAGATACCCTAACGATAACAAATTATAAAATAATTCTAAGCAGAAAAAACAAACAAGACAAATATGACTATAACTTCCGTTTAAAAACATTAAAAATTAACAATAAAATCACTCCAGAAAATGATTTCCTTTCTTTTTTTGAAACAATCACCACCTTTGTGAAAGATATCAGCGAAAAAAAAACAACACTTAAAGTTTTATGACAAAAATATCTCCTATCCCAAAATCAGGCTCAATTGAAGCTATCCAAAAAGGAAACATAAATGGGGTAGTAACCAAATCAAAAAATGTAACAAAAAGACTCAAAAAAGCCTTTTCAAAATTTCTACAAAAGCCAATAAAAAGTGTAACCCCTTCGGCTAATACAGCAAGCGGTATAGGCAACATAGCGTCTGCTGGAGCAAATGTAATAAAAGCAATCGGATATATAATTGGCCCAATAAATATTTTAGGAGGACTAAAAACAGCCTATGATTCAACAAAAAGCGCACAAGAAATAAAAACATTCCGTAGCTATAAAACAGCAGAAACAGGATCACAAGGCTTAGGAGGACTTAGCGCCATAGCCGGAGGCGTATTAAGTAGCATAAAAATATTTGGCTCATTAGGCAGCACTGCTGCCAGCGTAATAAACCCCTTAGGTATCCTTACAACATCTTTTCTTGCCGTAGAGTCCTTTACATCCTGGAGAGATACGGTATCAAAATACAATACATACAAAGAGACAAAAAACAAATTAACAGCAGAACTTAAAAAAATTGAAACAAGCAAAGAAAATAAAGAACAGAATATAAATACAGCAAAAGATTTTTTGAATAAGTTACCTATTCCAATAATAGACTTTAAAAACAAAAACAACCTTAACGAAGTTAAAAATTATTTAAACGCAACTCACGGAGGCACTGACAAACTTGATGAAAGATTTACAGGAATACTACAAAAAAAATCAGACGATAAGAGGTTTTCAGAAATTCTACAAAATAATTCAGACGATGACAGCTCATTAACAACAGATTCGATAACTTCTGATGAATCACTACCAAATACACCACGCTCGGACAGCCCGTTAACAATTGAAGAAAACTCTAAATCTAGCCTAAATTTAACAAATACAATTGATCCAGAATTATATACAAAAAACGATCTTAAATTAACATTAGTAAAAGCATTATTAGAAGGAAATATAAAAGAGGATGATTTAATACCAAACTTTCAAGATATTATTGATTTAAGAGATGTATTTCTTGAAGATATTAAAGTAAACTCCAAAGCGCCCCCCCCAGAAGAAACACAAAACGAAACTAAACCAGCCTATACTATATCGGCCTTAGATACAGATGGAATAGCCAATACATATATTCAATATTCACCGAGAGAACGCTTAGATAATAATAATAATCAACCAAGCACGCAACAAGGTTCAACAACCATTGAATGCACTTCATCCCATGAAATTGTTGAACACGCAACAAACATAGCCAAAAAGAAAAACGACATTAAAGCTGCCGTAAACGAAGTAGACAAAAATTTAAAAATTGAAAATAAGAAATACTACTATAATGCGCTAAAATTTGCAGGAAGTGTAGTTTTAGTTGGTACAAGCGTAGCCGTTGCAGTCGGTGCAGCTGCAACGCCAGTGGGAGCAGGAATAATTATTGGAGCATCTCTACTTGCTCTAGGAATTCATATGTATACCAGACATAAATTAGATGAAATCCCAGAAAAACAAGAACAGATACAAGTAGAAAAGCTTAAACATATAAAAAGAATAGTTGACTTAGATTCCACAAATACACGTTTAAATACTACAGCTAACACTAATTCCCAAAACCAAAATTTAAATTCTGAAAAAATAAACGCAAACAGTAAACGCGAAAGGCGTGCAGCCATGCTATTACCAAATAATGATATCGTTTCAAAATTAATAAATACCAAAGCCGATACCCAACTAAAAGAGATTTTTAAAAACAACGAAGAAAACATATTAACCGTACTTCATAAACTTGATGAAGAACTCACAACCCCTAATATAACAACCGCTATATTGAATGGACATTTAAGCATTGAAGAGATTCTTTTAAAACTCTTATTACAGGAACTTAAAAAAGACGAAAAACTTAAATTATCAATAAATTTACTAGAAAATGAAAAAGAAATAGAGATCCTAAATGAGGAACTATCCAAAATGAAAAAAAAGGATCAAGACCAAATTAACCTACAAGAAAAAAATACTAAGCCAAAACTAGAAAATATGGAACAACTATATAATTTTTTTTCTGACACTCAAACAAAAGAATTCATTGATTACAAAAAATCCCCTGAAAAAAACTTACTAGAAATATTTAAACAAAAAGAAAGCATGTCTATTCCAGATGAGTTTTTAGCCATCAAAAAATTTGCTGAAATAATTATTGAAAAAAGTAGCCCACAATTTCAAAATATTGCAATAATTAATGAATATTTAACAAATAATCATCCCGAAAATACTCGATTTGAGGATCTCCCAGCCGAAATCCAATCTAATTTATGGGCGTACTATCACTCACTTCCAGAGTCCACTTTAAGCTCAAATACAGGATCTGACTCAAGCATAGACTCTGATGATGAAACCCCCAGAACAGTAAACAGTACCGATTCCGACTCTACAACCACAATTAATTCATTCGGATTAAGCGAAGAGAATAAAACAAAAATAGAAGATTACATAAAAGCTCTAAATGAAATTAACGATGACTATAAAGATAAAACTGGATTAAATACAAAAGAAATTTTTAAATTAAAAGAAATTTTAAAAGAAGATCGATCTAAGAATAAAGAAACGCTAATAAACAATTTCTTAAGTCAAAACGATATTACAAAAGAAAATAAAGAAGAAACAAAACAAAGCAATGATATTCTAACCACAAATAAATCTATCCAAAAAAATAAAGTTGTTCCGTCTATGGATTTAAAACAATTCAGTGCTCCCAAACTAAGAACTATTACAAGTCTCCAAATAGATAACCTAAAGAAATATTTATAAATAAATTACCTTGCACCAAATCCCTCAATAAACTGTTTATCTTTTGCATATCTATCAGGCGGAATATTGTAATACCGAATAATATCTTCGGCCAATTGCTTGTAAACCGGCCCTGCAACAGTAGACCCATAGTATTCACCTTGAGGAGTATCAATAGACACTAAAATAACAAAGCGCGGATCATACACAGGAAAAAAACCTATAAAAGACGCAACATAAGCACCCGCCTCGTAGCCTTTTCCATTTTCTTTAGCTTTTTGAGCTGTACCCGTTTTGCCTGCCATTTGATAACCCGGGATTTTAACTATTTTTCCTGTACCTAGGGTCACAACATCTTGCATAATTGAATTTACTTTAAATGCTGTCTCTTTACTAATTATAGGCTCTGTAAATGTTGTAGGGGTACTTTCACGAGTCTCTCCTTCTGCATCAGTGATATAATCAATTAAGCGAGGTGTTGGGCAACGACCATGATTAGCTATACAAGAAAGTGCCCTTGCCATTTGAACACCTGTAACAGCAATACCTTGTCCAAAAGATATCATCCCAATATCTACGCCAGACCAATCATCATGATGTCGAAATAACCCTTTAGACTCACCTGGATAACGCAATCCTGTTTTTTGACCAAAACCAAAGTCACGAATATATTTATAAAACCGTTCCTCACCTAATTTTTGAGCTAATAATGTTACACCCACATTAAGTGATTCTTGAATAATTTCAGTCACTGTTTTAGTACCAGAATCAAATTCATCTCGTTCATGAGCTTCCGATATTGTAACGTTGTGTAATTCTAATGTTTCAGGAACATGCAATGCCGTCTTAGGAGCAACAATATCTTCTTCAATAACAGCAGCAACAGTAATTAATTTAAAAATTGAACCTGGCTCAAAAACATTATTAACTGGATGCAATTTGCGCTGACTAAGAGCAGTTTGTTGCCAACTATTTGGGTTAAAAGTTGGAAAAGATGCCATCGCCAATAAATCGCCAGTTTGTGGATCCATAACAACAACCTGCCCACCTTTAGCACTATATTTTTCAACAGTTTCTTCTAAATACTTTTGAGCCAAAAATTGAATATAACTATCTAGTGTTGTAACAATATGTTTACCATCTGCATTAGGTAAAATATTTTGTTTTCCCGACAACAAAGGATTTCCTCTAGGGTCTCCATCTAAAACAATACGCCCTTCTGAGCCTTTTAAACTATCATCAAATTTATATTCCAAACCACCTAAGCCTTGATTATCAATTCCAACAAAACCTAGAATATTTGACGCTAATTCCTGATTGGGGTAAACACGTTTTTCAGTCTTTATAAAACCAATTCCGGCTAAATTTAAGGCCTTTAATTCTGATACCGCCTCCTCATCAACCTGACGTCCTAACCACATAAAGTGTTGCTTCGTATTATAAAGTTTGTTACGTAAACGCTTAGTATCTTTATTAATAAGAGGGGCAACAAATTTAGAAAATTCCCATTTATTTTCAATATCGTTTGGCATCGCATAAACCGAATAACTAGGTTTAACAGAAGCTAACAAATCAAGATTCCTATCAAATATTGATCCTCTATGGGGATATAATTTAATAAGCTTTTTTAATTGAACCGATGCTTTTTTATTAAAAAAATCATGTTTGATAACTTGCAAAAAAAATAATCGTCCCCAAAAAATAAAAACCAGACAAACAATGGCAGAAAAAAATATTAAATGACGTTGATTATTTGTTTTCATTTATTTATGTAATATATTTTTTTGGGACGAACCAATCCATGCTCTTCCGAAAATGCTTCAACAGCTTCGAAACGTGTTTGTTCAGTAATATCGAGAATAAGTTTTGTATTTTCAATCTTAATAGCTTTAACTTCTTTTTTAAGATCTTCGTGTTCATTAATAAGAGGAATAGTTAATATATTAAAAATCAAACTAAGTATTAACAATAAAGAAGATAAGGTAAATGAAACAAAATAAAAAAACATATGTTTATTAGATGAATCTTTAGCCATTATGATACTGATATCCTTTTTTAGGTAGTTAAAATTATGATAACAAATGTTTAAACAAATGTTTAACATTTTTAAAACCAGGGTAGACAAAAACTAGGGGAGTTTAAGGCTCAGGTTTTCCTCTTTATATTCAAATTTTCATCCATTAGCTACCCATGGTAGCGATCCTCGTGGTTATCTAAGATCCCTTAAGCTCCCTCTTAAGGAAAAGAAAGATTAACAAAAAAAAATAACAAAAAAAATATTGAAAATCATAAAAAAAATATTTATTTATCAAAAATTTATTAAAAAGTAAAATGGCCTTTTTTAGATATAATTTGAAATTGTATACCTTCAATATTCTTAATAAACTGACTAAATTCTTTTAACGGAGCAATTTCATCACACTCGCCATGATAAAAAGTAATATTCGAAATAATCTCTGGATGTAGAGACACTAAATTAAAAACATTTTGTTTTGCCAAATAAGATAATCCATTTTTTAATTCTTCTAGAGAGTAAAGAGCTAATGTTTTTTCCCCAAATTGAGTAAAAAAACGTTTATATAGCGCTTTATCATAAAAACAATTTTTCCAAAAATACTTAACAGTAGCTATTTGATTAGTTAATAAGTTATTTAACATAGCATCAATTTCAATTTTAGGATAAAACGGACGACATCCATAGAAATAAACATGTTCAACTCGATTAAAATAATTAACCAAACAATACAAAGCAACATATCCTCCTAATGAAAATCCATAAATTGAAACCTTTTCAATATTTAAAGCATCTAAAATGTGACAAAATTCAGTTTCAAAAGAAGTTGGATTATAATGAACGACCTCAATCACATTTACATGGTCCGGAATATCAAAAACTGAAACAGGGAAAGACCATCCAGATAAACACATAACAGTTTGTTCAGACTGTCGGTCAATGAAATTAAAAGTTGTATTTAAAGATGTTAACAATGTCATCTAAAATATCCTTAGTGTGATCAACTGATATAGAAAAACGAAACCGCTCTGCTCCTTTATTAACAGTAGGATGCTTAATAACAGGAACCCAGATCCCTTGATCTGAAAAAATACTTTTTAGCCGTTCTAACTCTTGAAGCGAAGCACCTAGCACAGGAACAATTTGAGATTCACCTAATACAGATAATCCCAACTCTAACAAAGACTGTCTAAAGTAAGTAACATTATCAGCTAATTGGTCACGAAGAAATGATGCCTTTTGAATATAATTTAAAACAATTAAATTCCAGTATATTACAGGTAAGGGCAAGGCCGTAGAGTAAATAAATGAACGACATTGGTTAACAAGTAGTGCTTTATTTGCTTGAGAAAGAGCTACATATGCACCTGATGACGCAAATGCTTTTCCAAAAGCACCAACTAAAAAATCAATATCCTGACCAAAGTCGTAGCCATATCCTTGTCCAGTTTGTCCTATCACACCAATAGCATGTGCTTCATCAACCATTAAGTCACAATTATATTTCTTCTTAAGTTCAACAAGTCGTTTTAAATCAGCAACATCACCATCCATACTAAATACAGATTCAGTAAGCAATAAAACGCGTTTATATTTTGCTCGTAAAGAAACCAACAAATCTTCACAATGCTTATAATTCAAATGCCCAAAACGTTTAAAATCTGCTCCAGATAGCCTAATGCCGTCAATCAAACTCGCATGTATAAGCTTATCCGCGATAATAAGATCACCTTGATCATATATGGTAGGGATTACGCCAACATTACATTGATACCCTGAATTAAATACCAAAGACGTCTCTTTACCTAACCAAGAAGCAATAGAAGATTCTAATTGTGAGATATATTTATTTTGACCACTTAACAACCTCGACCCTGTCGAACCCATTCCTAAATGGTCTATATTGTCACGCAATTCATGTAACAAATCCTTGTCTGAAGCAAGTCCTAAATAATCATTAGCAGAAAAGTCCCAGAATTCTTTCTTTGAAATAACCGTCTTCCCTTTAAGATAAGAAGTCCTATTTATCAATCGGCGAGTGTAAGAAAAAGTGACCTTCTCATGAAGGTTATGTTCTTTAAGCATAGGATGATTAGTTTAAACTATATTTTAGATTATGTTAAATCTCTTAAAAAAGAAGGAACATCTAAATTAAATTCAGGCTCATCATTTTTTTGTTGCTTAGGCTGTTCTTGAGTCACACCAACATTATTATTTTCTGATGGCTGAACATGCGTAAAAGAAGGAGCTCCAGCAATAGCTTCTGCTGCTTTCCTATCTTGCACACTATCTTGTACAGGTACTATGTTTTCAGGAATAGACGCTTCTGGCTCGTTAGCCAAAGCTTCTTCCTCTTCTGGTTCTTCAGATTCAACAACAGATTCTGATTCAGTTGTAGACGCTAAAAAGTTCTCTTTAATTTGATCCAAGCTTGTAATATTATCGAAACCTGTTGCAATGACAGTGATAGAAACAGCATCATTCATTGCATTATCAGCATTTGAATTTTCCCGAACCACAGCTCCAAAAACAATATTAGCATTTGGATCAACAGCTTCATAAATTACATCAGCTGCTTGATGAACTTCTTGCAATGATAAACTTGCACCACCTGTAATGTTTAATAAAACACCAGTAGCACCATTTACAGTTTGTTCTAATAACGGAGACGACACGGCTTGTTTAGCAGCTTCTATCGCTCTTCCCTCACCAGACGCCTGCCCAATTCCCATCATCGCAGAACCTGAGTCTTTCATGATAGTTTTAACATCAGCAAAGTCTAAGTTTATTAAGCCAGGAACTGTAATTAAATCTGCAATTCCTTGAACCCCCTGCCTTAACACATCATCAGCAATTTTAAAGGCATCTACCATAGTCGTCATTTTTTCAACAACTTCTAATAACTTATCATTTGGAATAATAATCAAAGCATCTACATGAGCACGTAAATTCTCAATCCCCTCTTCAGCTTGTCTAGCTCTCACAGGACCTTCAAAACGAAAAGGCTTTGTCACAACAGCGATAGTTAAAGCACCCATATCCTTTGCAATTCTCGCAATAATAGGAGCCGCACCGGTTCCAGTGCCCCCTCCCATACCAGCAGTGATGAAGACCATATCTGCACCTTCCAAAGAAGACTCTAGATCTTCTCTACTTTCTTTTGCAGACTGTTCTCCAATAGAAGGTATAGCACCTCCACCTAAACCTTTAGTTAATTTAAGGCCAATTTGAACTTTAATATCTGCCAAAGAAACTGACAGTGCTTGCAAATCTGTATTAGCGGCTATAAATTCAACACCCTGAACTCCCGCAGCTACCATTCTATTAACAGCGTTTCCGCCACCACCACCAACACCAACTACCTTGATGGACGCATATTTTTTAATGTTGTCGTCATTATTCAATGAAAATCTCCTTAATATTTAGATAGGTAACTGGAATAAAAGTATAGCACAAACAATAACTAAAAATGAAGATAAAAAAAACAGTAAATTCTAAAAAAAACTAAAAAAAATAATCAGTCCATGATAAAAATAATTATTAGAATATAATTTATAAACACATCTATTTTAAACGGATCCAATTTAAAGGCGATTTACTACTTTAAATAAATTACAATTTTTTTTATGAAAACATCAAAAACCAAAAAAACTTAAATAAAGCTATCCAAGCAACCAAAATAGTTAAAAAACGAAAACCCCAATCATATTAAATAAATTTCAACATTCTCAAATGCACCCCATATTACAGAAATAATGACTCAACTATCAATCAGCCATTCTGAAATTTTGTCCATCTCAAGGTCTCTTCCCAACTTTAGACAGTAGCAACGTAAAAATCTTTAATATTTATCTTTATTAACTTTTGTAATCGTCTTATTATTAAGACCCGAAATAGAGCTCAA
>CEOK01189733.1_pt1 | contig 12350 bp, 14 predicted proteins | sample 427001 | NCBI WGS metagenome assembly CEOK01 (sample SAMEA2591108, study PRJEB7988) | marine metagenome | isolation source: saline water (ENVO:00002010), including | reverse complement strand
TAATGATAAAAAAATTATAAAAGTTAGAAAAAAATTTCGAACTAAAATAAGTATATCTCCCACATAATTTTTGTACTTAAATATATATACCCACTTTTAGCCATTTTCTAACATCGAAATATTCTATTTTGTTCATAAAAACAAATAAATTAGAGTTGAAATTCTATCGGTAGCAAGTAAAGTAAAAAAAAGCTAAAATACAAGAATGATATTTAATAGCAAACAAAAAATTTTTAATTCTTTAAAAAAAGGACTTAAATCAATATCAAAAATACTTTTTTCTTTTATTTTTTCAATAGAAACAACTGAAACAAAATCAAAAAGTTGGCTTCAAAAAAACATTGGAAATATTGTAAGTACAATTCTAATAGTCTTAGTAAGTACAATTCTATCAAGTATTAATTCTGTAAAAGCGCAAGAAAAGTTAATTTTAAAAAAGATAATACATATTGAAGACCTTTTAAGAAGTGAACACCAAATTTATACAAGAAAAATAAAAGAAAATAAAAATATAAATGCCAATTACTTTAAACTATTGAATACGATATCTTTTTCAAAAAAAGATCTTAATTCAAGTAATATCTTCGAAAAAACAAAAAAATGGAAAACAGTTTTAAATTATTATTTAGAAAATGAAAATGTTTATAAAGAAAATTCAACCTTTATGAACAAAGATATTACTAGAAAAAAAAATAAACTAGAATCAGCAATATTTCGCTATAACAAAGAAGTCGATTTACTCAATCAATGGCTCGTAAAATTCCCTAACAGACAACTAAAATCGTTTCTAAAGGTAAAAAACCACAAATTATTTGACATTGACATAAACATAAATAACTATAAAACATATGAGTAACATATCATCTATTGGTTTTGTTGGTTTTGGTAACATGGCAACAGCTATATTCGAAGGAATTAAACAAAGTAACATTAAAATTCCAAAAATTTATGCATTTAGAAAAAGTGAAAAAATATTACCAAAATCAGTGTACAAATTAAATTTAGACAATTTACTTAAAACAGCTGACGTTATAATTTTAGCTATTAAACCTCAGCAATTAAATGAAATAGCGGCACATTTCAAGGAAGTCGATTTATCTAAAAAATGTATTATTAGTATAATGGCAGGAACAAAAATTAAAACATTAACTAATTTAAATAAAAAGCTTAATAATATTATTCGCGTCATGCCAAATACAGCGGCAAGTATTCAAGAAAGTGTATCCATCATATCAGTAAAAAAAGGAACAAATAAAGAATTTATTACATTTACCGAATCTATTTTCGAATCAATCGGCTCAATACAAAAAGTTGATGAAGAACAAATGAATTTTGCAACGGCAATGTTTGGTAGTGGTCCAGCTTTTATTTATAAAATCATGGAAGATTTAATTAATATTTGCAATCAAAACAAAATCAATAAAAAAAATAGCGAGCTATTAATCAAACAATTATTTTTTGGAACATCAAAATTAGCCCAAGCTTCTAATAAACCTATCCAAACATTAATCAAAGAAATATGTTCTCCAAATGGTACAACTGAGGCAGGCTTAAAAAAATTAAAGGAACTTAATCTAGATATATCTATGGCTCAAATAATAGATTCTGCTGAAAATAGAGCAAAAAAATTGTCAAATGAATAAAAAATTCGTAAAATTTAATCATGGAATTTAGCGTTTACAGATTATTATATGACGTATTAGACATTTTTTTTCAAAGTGCCTATTTAATTTTAATGATAAGAGTCCTATTATCATGGGTACCACACGATAGATATCATCCAATCGTAAATATTATTTATAAATGTTCAGACCCTATTCTATCTCCTTTTCAAAATATTGTTCCCGCATGGAAACTAGGTATTGATTTATCACCTCTTTTTGCTTTCATTGCTTTAGGAATTTTAAAAAAGTTTTTATTTATGGTGTTGTTTTAAAACATCATGAAAAAAAAGTTAGTATATATACTACCCACAAATTTTAATCACGAAGGAATTAAAATTAAGGTTCTTGGCCAACTAAGTTTTTTTAACAAAGAATTTAAAACAAAACTCATTAAATTAAATTACAAAAAAAATGAATTTATTTTGATTAGTTTAATTAAAACACTAATTTTTGAAATAAAAAGCATTTCTCATTTACTTATATTCAAGCATTTTTTCATTCGATATAACCCCAAATCCTTTTTAATAAATTTCACTATATTATTTTTTTCTTACATCAAAAAAATAACGATTGAACATAATCTAAAAATGGAAGACGAGTTAAAAGCAATGAATAGACCACTAGAATTACTTTTACATAAAATAACATTAAGAGTGTTTAAATTTTCAAAAGCACAACATTTATGTGTCAACTTGGAATTAAAACAAGCTTTATTAGACAAAGGATTTAATTCAAAGCAATTAATCTATCACCAAAATGGTTATCTTACTCCAAAAATAACTCCATCTAATCTAGAAGAGAAGACTATTTTAAATATTAAAAAGTTAAAGAAAAGCTATTCCAAAACCGCTATTTTTGTTGGAAGTGGCCGTCCATGGCATGGTTTAGACTTAATTTTAAGTTTATTTCTTAAAAAAATAGAATGTGGAATTATAGTGATTGGTCCATATAATGAAATAAAATCAAAACAATTACTTTTCATTCCTCATGCAAATAGTTCTACCATATCAGAAATAAGTAACTATTGTGATTTTGGGATTTCAAATTTCAACTGGGAACAAATTAACATAACAGAAGGCAGTCCCCTAAAAAGTAGGCAATACCTATGTAACGGCTTACCCATCTTAACCAATTATAAAGACTCCGCAGAAGAATACCCTAGCTTAAAACCGTTCATATTTAATTTAAAAGAAAATTCTAACGCGATAACAGATATTTTAAATACATCTTATAGTAAAAATAATATTAAAAAAGTTGCCCAAAAAGAATTAAGTTGGGATAATACTTACATTAATCTTAGATTATAAACTTCACTCATTAATAAACAATACTTTACCAAATTTATTACTATCAAAATAAGCTTTATACGCATCTTTAAATTGAGCTAATGAAAACGACTTATATATAGGTATTTGACATGATTCAAGATTAATAAGTTTAAAGAAATCATGATATGCATTAATAATGTCACTTCTAGATTGCTCCATTACCCACTTTGTACGGTTAAAACCAGTTAAAGTAATATTTCTAAAAATAAATAATGAATTCCCTAAAGTAATTGGCTCCTTAGCCATTGCCCCATATGTCACCATTGTACCGTAATCTGTTAAAGTTTTAGCACATTCCTTAGCAGAGCTACCCCCAACTGCATTTAGTGCAAGCTTAATTTGTCCTTTTTGTTCGACTAAAGAAGAAAATCGATCTTGTTCTATGAGAACAATATCAGCTCCAATTGAATACAAAAAACTTTTCTGAGATTCTTTACGAATAATATTTACAGTTTTCAATCCCATTCGCTTAGCTAAAAATATAATCCACTGTCCAACTGCAGATGAAGCACAGTTTTGAATAATCCAATCATCCTTTTTTAACTCAGAAAAAGAATTAAGCATAATGTAAGCCGTTATTGGATTAATTGATAACATAGCAGCCTGCTCAGACGTAAAAAATGAAGGAACTTTCATACAATCTTCTTCAGAAATAATCCAACTAGTTTGCCAGAAACCAATCCAATTTTTAGCATGTTGAAAAGGATGAAAAACACGATCCCCTACTTTAACTAAAGTAACATCAGCACCAATCTCAATAACTTCTCCAACAGCTTCATTTCCTAAAATAGCTGGCAAATCAGGTTTCACTAAATATTTACCCTCTACCATGTTAATATCAGCAGGGTTAATGGGTGCACAAATGAGTTTGACTCGTACCATATTCTTTTCAACTATTTGAGAGGTTTTTTTATCATAAGATAACGTGTCAAATGTATCACTATATTGATGTAGACTTAATGAAAAAGACATTAGTCTAAAACGATCTTTTCAAAGTTGAGAACTTTCAAATAAATATCATTACATTGGGTCATAAATGCTAACCGATTTTTTTGAATAGTTTTATTTTTATCCATAACCATAACATCTTCAAAATAATCAACTAAACTATTACTTAATTCATAATAAAAATCCAAATCAAGTTGATTAGAATCCGCAAACCCTTTTTCTAAAAGTTTAAAAGACGACTTCTCAATATCAAGTTTAAATAAATCAAGTTTAATATCACTAAACTCAGACTTAATCGCTAAGCGTTTGACTCTAATAGCTGTATCCACAATCACTTTAAATTGGTTTTGATGAGTAGATCGATACTCCTCAAATTTTACCCCAATTTGAATAGCTTTTGCTATATTTTGATAACCAATATGTAAAACAGCATCTGCGGTATCGTAACGCAAATCATGATCCATTAAATAAGTTTTAAGCCGTTGATTAACAAATTCATATAATAGTGAATCATTTTTTACAGTTTGTCCTAATTGTTTATAACAAAAATTTACTGTCTGCTTAAAATCAAACTCGATTTTCAAATAAAATAATAACGAAAAGATACTGTATACCGCCCGTCTTAATCCTAATGGATCCTGTGAGCCTGTAGGCTTTGCTCCATTAAAAAATGATGAAACCAAATGATCAAATCGATCAGCTAAAGATAAAATAATCCCTAAAGGAGTTCCTGGAAGTTCGCCACCATAATGAGATGGTAAATATTGCTCAGAAATGGCATTAGAAATAGAAATATCTTCATTATTTTCAGCAGCATACAAAGCTCCCATTTGCCCTTGAAGCTTTGGAAATTCCATTACCATTTGAGTTACTAAATCCAATTTTGACATAACAGCACATTTTTTTAGCACTTTTTTATCAATTAATGTGTAAGATTGTGAATGAAAAAATAATAATAACTCAGCTACCCGTTCTTGCTTATCAAACATCGATCCAAGGTTATGCTGATAGACAAGGCCTTTCAACTTTTCTGAATAATCAGATAGTTTTTGTTTTCTATCTTCATTCCAAAAAAACAACGCATCTTCCAATCTTGCGGATAAAACACGTTCATTTCCATTGATAATATATTTTGAATTTTCATTAGTAACATTATCCGCTACAAAAAGAAATTTATTTGTTAACTCCATATCATTATAAAGAGGAAAATATTTTTGATGTTTTTTCATACATTCAACTAAAACAACAGAGGGAATAGTTAAAAACTTTGTATCAAATTCCCCAATCAAAACTTTAGGATGTTCAACCAAATATATTACTTCATCTAATAACTCTTCATCAAAGTTTTGTTGATTATAAGCTAACAACTGTTCGCTTATGTAAGATTTTCGTTTTGATTGATCTAAAATTAACGCACCTTTTTTTAATATTTTATCAAAATAATCTTTTGCAGATGAAACGGTTAATTCAATTCCGTTTACATCCTTACCATGAGTTAAAAAACGATGCCCAAAAGTTTTATTATTTGATTTAACACCAAACAAACTTACATTTATTTTATGATGACCATATAAAGCACAAATCCAATGCAGAGGTCTTACAAAAACACCTTCTCCAGCTCCCCATTTCATTGCAATTGGCAAAGGTAATTTCTCAAAAACATGTGTAATTATTTCAGGCAAAACACTTTCAGTGTCTCTTATAGAAGCTTTTTTTAAAATCGCAATATAATCTCTACCATCAATATTTTTTGTTAAAAGCTCAGATTCAGAACTATCTAATTTCTTTAAAAAACCTAAACCTGCCTTAGACAATTTTTGCGTATTTTTATCATAAGCAATATCAACAGGTGGTCCTTTAACAAACTCACTAACTGCAGTTTGTTTATCAGCTAAATCAGTAATATGTATAACCAAGCGCCGATAAGTCCCATAAGCGAAAATATCATTAAATTTAATATGAACCCGTTTAAGTTCAACTGAAAAAAGATCTTTTAACTGCTCCAAAAAAGTATCTATAAACCTTGCAGGAATTTCTTCACACCCACATTCAAATATAAATTCTTTATTCGCCATGTTTTCCCTTTGTTAGAACACCCTCATTTTCTAAAAAAACAGTAGCACATAAATGAGCAAGCTTTCGAATTCTTGAAATAAATTGTGCACGCTCTGATACTGATATTGCAGCTCGAGCATCTAATAAATTAAACGTATGAGAACATTTCAAACAATACTCATATGCAGGAAAAGCACAGTTCTCTTTAGCAACAGCAAGAGCTTCCTCCTCATAAAAAGAAAATAACTTAAATAATCGATCTATATTTGCAATTGAAAAGTTATAATGACAATGTTCAATTTCAAACTTTTTATAAATATCAGAATACAAAACCTTATTTTTATCAATATGTTGCCACGTGATATCAAATACATTATTTATATTTTGAATAAACATAGCTAATCGTTCCAATCCATAGGTTATTTCTACTGAAATAGGATTACAGTCATAGCCACCACATTGCTGAAAATATGTAAATTGAGTTACTTCCATTCCATCTAACCATACTTCCCAACCAACACCCCAAGCACCCAAAGTTGGAGCCTCCCAATTATCTTCAACAAATCTTATATCATGGTTATAACGATTAATTCCAATAGCTTCTAAACTTCTAATATATAAATCTTGAATATTTTTAGGAGAGGGTTTAAGAATAACTTGATATTGAAAATAATGCTGCAATCTATTCGGGTTTTCCGCATATCTTCCATCCGTAGGTCGTCGCGAAGGTTCCACATAAGCAACAGACCAAGGCTTTGGTCCTAAAGCACGTAAGAAGGTATGAGGACTCATTGTGCCTGCACCCTTTTCAGTATCGTAAGGATGCGCGATAATACATCCCTCATCAGCCCAGAACTGATGCAATTTACTAATAATTTCTTGAAATGTTAATGGTTTTTTAATTTTCATTCTTACGCATTATTATGAAGTAAAGAACAAACTTGAGCAATATCAAAAAGACTACACATTTAACTTTTTCTTAAAACGAATCCATAGTAATGATAAAAAATAAATTAAATACTTAAACTTCCATGAGAATAAAGACACCGGAATGTAATTACAAGCATTTTTTAAATATTGTTTATTCGAAAAAACAAATACATTTGATAAATGCTGATAATATTTAGTATGAGCAATATCATTTTTATCTAATCCATGTTCTCCAAATGGTGAATAATGCAATACATAACGGTGTGGGAGATTATAAATATAATCGTACAAATTAGGTAAATAAGAAATACTATCTTTTGTCACCAAGTGATGTATAAAAAATGTTTTATTTTCATTATTCAAAAAAACAATTATGGCTTCTAAATCTTTAATTTTTTCTAATTTAAGAGACTCATCCAAGTAAATCTCTTCTATGTGTGGCATATTAATGGCAATCTCATCAACAAAAGGTAATACAGCTAATAACAAATCAAAATTCACAGAAGGATTAATCCACAACCTAATTTTTATAGATTCCAGATGCAAAAAACGACACAGTTTTAATAAATGATTATATTCAAAAACATCTCCACCTATAATATTAAACACTCTAGTTTTATGGTAATAATTAAAAAAAGTTCCTTGAGTAATATATTTATCAAGCATTTCAAAAGAATTTGTAAAATTATCGTTAGAACGACATTTCAAACATGGATAATTACAATGGCTTGAAACTTGTATATAATCTTGAAAAAAATTATCGTAAAATGAAATCACAAAACTTATTCACCAATAATTTTTACTAAGACACGTTTTTTTCTTAATCCATCAAATTCACCATAAAAAATTTGTTCCCAAGGCCCAAAGTCAAGTTGACCTTTGGTAACTGCAACAACAACTTCTCTACCCATGATTGTCCTTTTTAAATGCGCATCGGCATTATCCTCATACCCATTGTGTTTATATTGAGAATACGGTTTTTCAGGCGCAAGTTTCTCAAGCCAAACTTCATAATCATGATGCAAACCAGCTTCATCGTCATTAATAAAAACGGATGCCGAAATATGCATCGCATTAACTAAGCATAAGCCTTCATTAATCCCTGATTTTTTTAAGCAAGTCTCTATCTCATGAGTAATGTTTATCAACTCTCGCCGTTGACTTACATTAAACCAAAGTTCTTCTCGAAAATGTTTCATAAAAAAATAGTAACGTATTTTAAACTCATATACCAGAAATGTCCCTTAAATAAAAAATGTTATAATATGTAAAAAATTAAAGGAAATTAAAATTGGAAATTGGAATTGATAGCTTTGCCTCAAATAACTCAAAAAAAACATCAGCTAAAACTGCAATGAAACAATTAATTGAAAGAATTGTAAAAGCAGATGAACAAAATTTAGATATTTTTGGAATCGGAGAGCATCATAGAGAAGAATTTTTAGATTCTGCCCCTAGTGTCATCTTAGCTGCAGCAAGTTCACTTACAAAAAACATAAAACTAACAAGCGCTGTAAGTGTATTAAGTGCTATTGATCCCGTCAGATTATTTCAACAATTTGCAACATTAGATATAATTTCTAATGGTCGATCTGAAATGGTAGTTGGGAGAGGTTCTTTTTCGGAAGCTTTTCCTCTTTTTGGTTATAGCTTCGATGATTATGATGCTGTTTTTGCAGAAAAGCTTGATTTATTACTAAAGATTAGAGAAAAAGAAACTATTACTTGGAAAGGAAAATTTCGACCAGAATTAATTTATCAATCAATATACCCAAGACCGCTACAAAAAAAGATTCCAATTTGGTTAGGTGTTGGTGGTACACCATATTCATTTCAAAGAGCAGGCAAGTTAGGACTTCCGCTAATGATAGCTATTATAGGAGGCGAAACCAGACGCTTTAAACCTTTAATTGATATTTATAAAAGAGCATGGGATGAAGCCGGGCATAATCCAAAAAATAGGAAAATTGGTATTCATTCACTCGGTTATGTAGCAGAAACAAGCGAAAAGGCTAAAGAAGAGTTTTTCCCAGGCTATGCTGAAGTATTTACAAAAATTGGTAAAGAAAGAGGTTGGAGCCCTGTTACAAGATCACACTTTGATGGACAGGTCGGAAAGTATGGTGCTTTACTGGTAGGTAGCCCAAAAGAAATAAAAGAAAAAATAATACAACATAGTCGAGATCTAGGCGGTATTAACCGGTTAACTTTTCAGATGAACGTAGCTGCACTTTCACACAAAAAACTTATGAATTCAATCGACTTAATTGGGAAAGAAATTGCTCCAGAATTAAAAAATAACTAAAGACAATTTACTATCGATTTTTGAATTTGACTTAATTTTTCTTTCTTCTCCTCTTTTGCATAAGCAAAGCTAAACTCTGTCATATTAATGATAGGAACCAAATGTAAATGAGCATGAGGAACTTCTAACCCCGCAACAATACTTCCAACACGTTGACAAGGAATAACTTGTTCAATAGCTTTTACAATCGGTTTTGAGAAAATTAAAATTTTACTAAGCAAATCATTATCCATATCATAAAAGTGATCCACTTCAAATTTAGGAATAACTAAAGTATGTCCAGAAGCAATAGGACGAATATCTAAAAATGAATAAAAAGAATCATCCTCTAGTATCTTATATGACGGTATTTCGCCATTAATAATTTTTGTAAAAATTGTTGACATAAATTCATATTACTATATGTCTGGCATCTTTAAAAGATATATAACGTAATATTTAATTTAATTTTTTTTTATTTGACATAGAAAGAAAAAAGATTTTATATTATACAAAATGAAAATTACCCAAAAAATATACATTTATGACAATAAAATTAAAATCAAAGAAAAAATTATACTTATAAATTTTTTTGCATTTTTAAATAATGAAAACTCACAAAAAGAAATATTATCAATTATCAAAAAAAAAAGTTTCATTATTTTAATTATTCAAACAAAAAATAAATTAATTGAAAATGATACTGAATTAACAAAAAAATGTTTGTCGATTTTTAAAAAAAATAATTTATATTGTAAAAAAATTATTAAAAACAAAAAAAATATCTTTTTAAAAAAAGTAACACTCTCAGTTGAAATAGTTTTTTTCATTTTAATAATCAACTTATTTTTTTCTTATTATATAAACCATTCAGCCAAAGAAATGAAAAGCTATAATCAAAAACTCACTATTCAAAAAATCAAATTAAACCAAATCAAAAAAAAGATTAAAAGTAAAAGTCTATCTAACACAGAAATTTCTAATCAAATTAAAACACTAAATTCTCTTTTAAATATTCCAGCAATATTAGAAGAAATAATTATTGATAAGAATAAAATATCAATATCTTTAAGGTCTAACCAAATAAATTATATAGAAGATTTTTACAAAAAAAAAAGCATTGAAAAAAACATCGATATTAAATTGAAGAAAAAAAATTTAAATAAATTAAATATTAGTATAAACAAAAATTAAAAATGAAAGTAATTTTAAATAATTTAAATAAAAATATACTTTTAATAAGTTTACTTACATTAATTAACATTTATTATCATATGAATATTTTACTTAATGAATCGATAAAAATACATAAAAACGAGTCTTTAATTAAGCAAAATTCAAAAACTATAGAATTATATTTAAAAGATAAATTATCAACAAAAAAATTAAAAAAACAATTTAATGATAATTTTAAAAAAATATCTTACACTAAGATTAACTCAAACGAATTAAAAATAATTATAAAAAGTGAAAACTTATCAAATGACCTAATGAAGATAAATTCACTAACAAACCAGATTTATCAAATAGTAAATTCAATCATAATAAATAAACAATTCCAAACAATTACATTAATTTTAAAAGGCTTAAAATGAAAATTTTATTACCATTATTTTTTATACTAACGTCTAGTATTTTTTCGGAAGTGATTATGAATTATCCAAATGCTTTAAATAAGCAGCTTTATATAAATGAAGAAGAAAAGAAAACATTTTCAGTAAAAATAAAACATGAAAATATTAATAAATTATTGGATGTCATAAAAAATTTATACCCAAAAACAACTTTTTTAATTCATCCTACAGATAATGTACTAATTATAAAAAGTTCAAAAAATATAATAGAACCTATAAAAGAAACCATCTCAAAATTAAATCAAAAAGAACAAATTATAGAATTTTCAATTCAAATATATGAAATATCATCACAAAACCAAAAGCTTTTTGAAGGAATACTCGAACCATTTCAATCTGGACTAAACTACAACCAAGTATCAAAAACAATACTACCAACTGAACAAGTAACAAATTTATTAAAAAATTTAAAAATAGAAGGAAATGCATCGTTAAAAGCAAACCCCATATTAAAAGTAAAAAACAACAAAATAGCTTCTTTTAAAGTAGGAGATTTAATTCCTTACTTAACAAAAACAAACACTTCAAATTCTGAATACACATCGTTAAATCATTTAGAAACAGGCATAAACTTAGAGTTACATCCAAAAATAATCGATTTAAACAAAATTTCATGTACGATTAATTTTGATATGACAATGATAAAATTATGGAAAACACTAAATTCAAGTGAATATCCCATACTTTCATTTAGAAAAATCAATACAACCGTTAATCTTAATCATTCAGAATCATTAATTTTAGCCGGTTTAATTGATGAATATAAAAAAAAGAATAAAAATACACTGTTTTTTTTAAATAAAATCCCAATTTTAAAAAACATATTCAATCATTCCAATGAGGAACTTTTAACAAGTGATGTATGTATAGTTGTAACGCCAAAAATATTAAATTAATCTTTACTTATATATAATTTTTTCATATTATCTTGTTCGGTCTTTTGATCGGTTAAAGCTCTCGAAGCCCCCCCCCTATTCGGGAGCTTTTTCAAAAAAAAAATAGACAAAACTTAAAAAATAAACTATATTTTTCAAATATAAAATGATGAAAAAAAATTATTTACTACTAACTGTTTTTGTTATTTTGATTTGTACAATTTCAACTAGTTATGCACAATCAATTAACCAGCTAACACAAACATTAACAAAAAATGGTTTAGATCCATCAAACCTAACAAATCTTAAAACAACTAATTTCAAACAAAATAAATTAGAACAACCAACAGTTACTGATGATAAAAATTTTCCAAATGAAAAAACTAAAGAAACTGAAAAAAAAATCACTTTAAATGATTTATCTAGAATAGAAAAAATGTTTTATTTATTTGAAAATGAAGAAACACAACTAACCCATGAATTAGAGCTTATAAAAGAAAATGTTGAAAGAGCTAATTCTACAGAAAAAAATTTCAATTTTACTAACAATAAAACGAAAAATTCTCTATCAGTAAATACAATTAGTACAGAAAAAGAAACCATTAATAAAGATAACAAAGAAAAAGAAAGAA
>CEOK01014678.1_pt1 | contig 12364 bp, 18 predicted proteins | sample 427001 | NCBI WGS metagenome assembly CEOK01 (sample SAMEA2591108, study PRJEB7988) | marine metagenome | isolation source: saline water (ENVO:00002010), including | reverse complement strand
GATGATAATTTTCGAGCGTTGGATTTACATAAAAAAAGTAAATCAGGAATTCTTCAACTTTGAAACTAGATTCTGGTCAGACTCAGGACTAGAAGCTTTACTTTTAACAAGTCAAGAAGGGGAACATGAACCAATTGGTGCTGAATATATCTTTCAAGTCGGATATCTTGACTACAAACGTCTCATAGCTGAAAAAATTGATTCAGATACGATCATGTCGAGTGTGCAGAGAAATATGCAGGCTGCTTTAACAAAAGAGCAATCATTACTTGAAAAACATTTACCTTTTTTAGCCACTGTTGCTTCTGTGAGTCCTTACATAGGTTTGTTTGGAACAGTTTGGGGCATAATGAACTCATTCAGAGGGCTAGCCGGTTCATCTCAAGCAACATTATCTGCAGTAGCTCCCGGTATCTCTGAAGCTCTTATAGCAACGGCAATAGGACTTTTTGCAGCGATACCTGCTTTAATCGCTTACAACAAGTATATATCTGATTCTGATCGTCTCATTTCAAGTTTTGAAGGTTTTAAAGAGGAATTTTCTTCGGTTCTTCATCGCGATATACAGTCTGGTAAAAAATGAAACGAAGAAATCTAATATCTGATATCAATGTTGTTCCTTATATTGATGTAATGCTGGTTTTGTTAGTTATTTTTATGATATCTGCTCCTTTGATGGTTCAAGGAATTCAGATAAATCTTCCCGAAGCGTCCTCTGAAGCTCTGCCAGTCAAGAATAATGAACCTCTCATTATTTCCATTAAAAAGGATGGCGCTATCTTTTTGGAAACTGATTCAACTAGAGATAGATCTTTGAGTCTTGAGGAGATGAACAATTTAGTCTCGAAGATTTTTGAAGCTAGTCCTGGTTTACAAGTCGTCATAAGAGGGGATGGTGAAGTGAAGTATGAGAGAGTTATGACTGTTATGGCTGAGTTACAAATAGCCGGAGCTAGTGACATAGGATTAATCTCACAACCAATATCATCTAAGTGAACTATTTTGCTCCACTCTTTTTATCAGTATTTATTCATTTTGGTTTAGTTCTATCCTTTTCAAATTTTTTTACCATAGACTTTGATAAATATAATATTGAAGCGAAAAAACCTATTACTGCTTATATTGTCTTTGCTGAAAGTAAAAAGACCCAAAAAAAACCCATTAAAATTAATCAAGATCTTCAAAATAAGACTATTTTGGAAATCGAGGCCGAAAAGATACAAATCACTAGCAGCACTTCAGTCATAGAAGCAATTGAAGCTCTGGAAAATATAAAAACTTCCGATACTCAAGAAAGAGCGGAAGTATTTCAATCCGATGTTGAGAAATACTCTTATGTAATCAAAAAACAAGTTATGGCAAACTGGAAAAGACCTAAAAATCTAAATTCAAATTTAAAGACTGAAATCCAAATTAATCTTGTGCCTACGGGTGAAATTATATCTTCAACAATAATCAAAGGGAGTGGCAACAAAATTTTTGATGATTCAGCTTTGTCCGCAGTTTCAAAGGTTAGATCTTTTGAAGGTTTAAACATGCAAATGAATCTCTTTGATGAGCACTTTAGAGAATTTATTTTAATATTTAGCCCTAATTAATTTGAATGACGCAATGTTTTACAAAAATATTATCTTAATAACTGCATCATTATTTTTTCTTTCAACACTTTCCGGACAGCTCAGAATAGAGATCAAAGGTGGGCTAGAGGACCCAATCAATGTAGCAGTAGTTCCTATGCAATGGAATTTAGATAGCCCTCAAGATTTATTTGTTCATGAAGTAATAAAGTCTGATCTAGAATCATTCGGAGAATTCTATGTATTGCCTCCTAAGAATATGTTGAGTCTACCTAGTTCTAAAGAAGAAGTTTTTTTTAAAGACTGGAGAATATTAGGAACAGATTTCTTGGTGATAGGAGATATAGGTCTTTCGGAGGTGGAGAATGAAATAAAAGTTTCATTTTTCATTTTTGATATTGTGAAAGAAAGATTAATACATAAAGGAGTAGTATTTGGTACCAAAAAGTCTTTGAGAAGAATCAGTCATAAAATCAGTGATATTATTTATTCAAAGATATATGACATCCCAGGTATTTTTTCAACTCAAATAGCCTATATAGATAAGCCATCTGCCAGTGATCCTAACTATAACTTAATGATTTCAGATCTAGATGGATTTCAGAGCTTATCTCTTTTTTCTTCTCCTCAGCCTTTGATGTCTCCAAGTTGGTCTCCTGACAAGAAGAAAATTGCATATGTATCTTTTGAAGAAGGAACTTCGCGTATCTTCATACAACAACTTTCTAATGCCCAAAGGTTTGGTCTTAAACTCGAGAGAGGTATTAATAGCTCGCCAAATTGGTCACCAAATGGTGATAAATTGTCTGCTGTCCTATCCAAGACAGGTAATCCTGATATTTTTATCTACGATCTTAAGCTTTCTACTTGGATCCAAATTACGAATCATTTTGGAATTGATACTGAACCAGATTGGTCACCTGATTCTAATAAAATTTTATTTACCTCAAATAGATCTGGTTCACCACAGCTATATGAAGCAAATGTAAAAACGAACAGAATAAAAAGAATTACCTTCGATGGAACTTATAATGCGAGGGGTAGGTATCTACCCAACGGAAAGGATATTGTTTTTGTTCACAGAAGAAATGGTGTCTTCCACATAGCCAAGCAGAACTTGAGATCTGGAAATATAAATATATTAACCGATACTTCATTAGATGAATCGCCAACAGTTTCACCTAATGGAAATGTGGTTATTTATGCAACTAAGGACGGGGATAAGGATATATTGGCTGGTATAACTTTAGATGGTAAGACGAAATTTATTATGCCTTCATTAAAGGGAGAGGCGAGAGAACCATCCTGGTCTCCTCTGATAGATTAGAATCAAAATAGAAGTATAATAGAAACAGGAGGCTTAAATGAACATCATACAAAAATCTTTAATAACTTTTCTCGTAATTACTGTAGCTTCATGCAGTTCTGTCTCAATGGATAGAACAAGCGATTCAACAGCCATATCCGCATCTGCATCAGATGCATACTCAGACAGCGGTCTTACGTCTAACAATATTCTTTACTTTGCATATGATAGATCAGATATAAATTCTGAAGGCAGGGCGAAAATTAGATCCCTCGCTAATGTTATAAAAGACAATAATTTAAGTGTAAGGGTTGAGGGACATTGTGATGAGAGAGGAACACGTGAATATAATTTGGCCCTTGGAGAACAAAGAGCTAAAACAGTTGCTGAATTATTAATTATCAATGGTGTTTCTTCAGAAAAAATTTCTACTGTAAGTTATGGTGAGGAAAAACCAGCTTTATCTGGATCTAATGAGAGCTCTTGGTCAAAGAATAGAAGGGCACTAGTTAAAACATTCTGATTAATTTGAAAAATATTTTTCTTAGTTTTTTTCTTCTATTTTCCTTTACGATTTTTTCTGAAGAAAATGAAAGTTTAGAACTTCTCTATAAAAAGATAGAAGTCCTTGAAGAAGAAATTAGAGATTTAAGAAACATACTAGAGGAAAATTCTATTTTGGTTGATAGGTCTCTTGAACTTCAACAGCAGAGATATTTAGATTTAGATGCAAGAATATTAGAAATATCGAAAATCTCATCCGAAAATCTAAGCTCAGTTGATGAGGAGGACCAGTATTTAGATAGTGAAGAAAAAGAATTATATAAGTCAGCATTAATTTTATTTGAAGAATCAAGATTCGCTGAGGCTCTAGAAATTTTCTCTCAAATTATAATTACTTTTCCTAATGGAGCTTTTACGGCTGATGCATATTTTTGGTCTGGAGAATTATTTTTGGCTCAAGAGATGTTCGAAGATGCCAAACTAAGCTTTAAAAATGTAGTAGATAATTTTTATCAACATTCTAGAACGCCAGATTCTTTATTTAAATTAGGCGAAATTTATAGAATAGAAGGCGATATTGAGAGGTCGTATGAATTTTATGAAAAGGTCAAAAAAGATTTCCCTGATTCTGGAGCTTTTCAATTATCAAAAAAATCTCAAGAAATTTTAAAAGAAGAGTCGAATTTAGTTGAGTAAACCTTTAAACTACGCATCTTTCGGGCCGTTAGCTCAGTCGGTAGAGCAGTTCGCTTTTAACGAATTGGTCCTGCGTTCGAGTCGCAGACGGCCCACCAACCTTTTATGAATATCTTTTTAATTTGTTTAGGAGGTTCTCTAGGAGCACTAAGCAGGTTTTACTTATCTAGTTTATTTCAAAAGTCGGAGAATTTTGAAATACCCTTGGGAATTTTAGTTGTAAATATTTCAGGCTGTTTTTTGTTGGGTTTGTTCTATCACCTAATGGATTCAAGTCTAGAAAGATACTTAACACCATTCCTTTTCATCGGATTCTTGGGTGCTTTTACAACCTTTTCGGCCTTTTCAAAGGAGTCTTTAGAATTGCTATATCAAGGTAATTTTTTGATGGCCTTTTTGTATGTAATATTATCAGTTTCTTCGTGCTTAGTAGCAACATGGTTAGGAATGAACCTTACAAAAATTAGTTAACTTTTAGCCCTCTTGTATCCCGCATTATTTGTCTATAACTATATCCCCTATAACCTTCAGAGGTTAAAAGTTTTGATGCCTCCTTGCGTAGCCATGTAATACCTTTTCCTGGATTATCTGTTTGCAACTCCTTTATAACATTCACTACCCTTTCTTTTTTTAGAGCCGATTCCATTGAAAGACTGTTGTTATTGAGCTCTTTATATTTGGGAGAGGACTTATCATTCATATAGCCCTTCAAATTTGAGACTTCGAGTGCATCCATCATCAACATAGTATTGTAGACAATGGTTTTTGATATTGGATTCCTATCCACTTCATCAAGTACAAGTCTTGCCCGAAAGATTATATGGGCTGCTAGCCTTAACCTCTCCGATATATTTTCACTATCTAGCATTTTTATAACATCATCCCATTTAGTAGAAAAATCAGATTCAGCTAAAATTTCAGCTGCTGCTGCGGCAATATTTTGTAAGTTCTTTTTTGGATCAAGATCTTCAACTGCTTCTTGGAGTTGAGTTAAAGAAATATCAAGATGTGATTCTTTAGATTCCATATATCTTCTTTTATCTTAACTATTGTTGTTTAATTATTAAATAACTTTATGTACACAATAATTAAGATTATTTTCACCGCCTTAGTGATAGTTATCATTTCTGAAATAGCTAAGAGGTCTACACTCATTGCGGGTATTGTAGCTTCCATTCCATTAACGTCTTTGTTAGCTTTTATGTGGCTATATTTTGATACACAAGACCCAAACTCCATAAGAGACTTGTCTAGAAATATTCTTTTAATGATACCTCCTTCTTTGACATTCTTTATCGCTTTATACAGCTTAATAGGATGGAATATATCTTTCTATTCAAGTCTATCTATATCAATTTTACTTACGGCCTTTGTGTATTGGATATATTTCTTTATATTAGGATTCTTTGGAATCAATTTAAAATAAAATAGTATGAAATTATTTATGGTACATGTTGGATTTTATGACAGATCTATTGGGGAAGGGCTCTACGAGACCCATGTGAATTATTTTATAGCCGCTGAGAATGCCAAAGAAGCCAAAACCAAGGCACATTCCTTAGAGGAATTTCAGGCAAAATCTATGCACATTGATGGAATAAAAGAAATTTCAAATGTTCAAGGCTATGAAGTTATTTTGAAGGAAGGTTCCGAATCAGAGAAGGGAAAGGTCATTTCATATGATGAAGCAAAGGAGTTATAAGAGTGAGCGATACAATTTTTCAAAAGATCATCGATAAGGAATTACCTGCAGATATAATTTATGAAGATGATAAATCTTTAGTTTTTAGAGACATTAATCCTGTTGCGCCTACTCATCTATTAATAATTCCAAAAAAACAAATAGAAAAAATATCTGATGCACAAAAAGAAGATCAGGATCTTATTGGTCATTTGTTTCTTGTAGCCGGAGAAGTGGCAAGACAATTAGGAATACAAGATGCTTTTAGACTTGTTGTGAATAACGGTGCAGGAGCACAACAAACTGTTTTTCATCTCCATATACATCTTATAGCTGAAAGAGATTTTTCCTGGCCTCCTGGTTAAGAGAAGGACTTGAGGGCTTCAATAGATTTATGAGATCTTTCAATCTTATTATGGATAGACTCTGTTAGTTGGAAATTATTACCAGTTAAATCCAACGCCATCCTTAAATGCTTTATTGATGTTTCGTAAGACCCAGTTAAGAAAAAATATTCTGCTCTAGATAGGTGCAATCCTATTACATTCTTATCTAGCCCTTGCACCTCAGCTAACCAATACCAAACTTGAGGATCTTTAGGTCTTTTCAATGCGAGATCCTTTAGTATCTTTTCTCCCAATTTATAATCACCTTTGTTCATCAAAACTCTGTTATAAAGCATTGAGATAGGATAATTATAAGGATTAGTGCTTAACAGAGATGATGCCAATGCTTCTGCCTCAAAATAATTTTCTGCTTCAATATGAAGTTCTAAGAGACCTATTTGAAGCATGAGATTTTCACTGTCCATTTCCAATGCTTGCCTCATGCTATTTAATGCTTGAGAGTGTTTGTTGTCTCTAGAATATGCTAGAGCAAGTCCATAGTATGCTTCTAATTTCTCTCTTTCATCGGATGAATCTGTAAGTTCTTTTTGAAATATTGTTACAGCTTGTCGAGGTACTTCAGAAAAATGTACGATTGTTCTATTCCTTACGAGATCATAATCAAGTGAATTTCTATAGTTTTTATTTTCAAAGCCTTGTGCCCTGGATTGAGCATCCGCGATTCTATTTTTAGTAAGAGGGTGAGACCTTAAAAACTCCAGTTCGTTCGAGCCAGAAAGCCTACTTAAAGACTGTAATTTTTCAAACATGTAAGAAGTGCTTTTTGGATCGAAACCTGCCGATACCATATTTTTAAATCCAATTCTGTCAGCTTCTTGCTCATCTCCTCGACTAAAGGAGAGGTTCTGCTGAGTGATTGCTTGTTGACCTACTAGTAGAGCATTTGGATTACTTGTTGCTCCAGCAAGGGCTATACTTCCTAATATCATGAGGGAATTGGCTAAACTCCTATCTTTTTGTCTCTGCATTCTCCTTGCGAAATGTCTCTGACTTAAGTGAGCTAATTCATGAGATAGGACAGAAGCAAGTTGACCTTCAGTGTCTGCATGAAAAATAAGACCAGCATTGATGCCGATAATACCGCCAGGTGCAGCAAAAGCATTAACAGACTTTTCATCTATTAGCGCAATCTCCAATCTTCTATCACTTAATTCACTAAATTCGGATAATCTGTAAACTAAATGTTCGGAATAATCCTGAGAAACCGGATCGATATATTCTGGTAAAGTTCTGCGGAGTTGGGCCATATATAGCCTTCCTAAATTATATTCAGAGGCAATAGATATAACCGAAGACGAGCTATCTCCTATAATAGGGAGGTCTTCCTCGGAAGAAGATAAGTTGCTAGATACCAAGATCAACAAATAGATTATGAATTTCGCTATAATACTTCGCATATAATTTTTATAACGCTAATTATATTAAATTAAAGAATTAGATTAATTAAAAAATAATTAGTTCCACAATTATAATGCAGAGTTTATTAGATAAATTTATAAAAAGATTTTTCTCCAATGAGGAATCTGTATATTTTGCCATCCTCCTAATATTTTCTTTCCTTTTTATAATTTTCTTTGGTGATATCTTATTACCAGTAATAATCAGTGTAGTCATAGCATTTCTTTTAAATGGGTTGATGAATACCTTGTTGAAGATGGATATTTCTCAACAACTATCGTTGACCATAACCCTAATAGTCTTTTTTGGCTGCTATATGAGTTTATTTTTAGCCCTGCCTTCAATTGGGACAGAAATTAATAATTTATTGCAAAATCTTCCGACAATTGTGAGTTCTTTTCAACAGACTCTGGTTGAGATGAATAATTATTTTTCAAAAGAAGATATCGATTTGATTTTCGCCAATTTGAGCAATCAGATTAATAGTTTATTGAGCTCAGCTTTAGGTCAATTAGCTGGAACAATTTCTTTAATGTTTAATGCTATCCTTTACGCAATAATGATCCCTTTGATGGTCTTCTTTTTCCTTAAGGATAAAAATGAATTACTACCAATTGCCTCATTTTTACTACCAAAAGAAAATGGATTCATGCAATCCGTTTTTTCAGAAATGAATGATCAACTCTTTAATTATGTTACTGGAAAATTTTTGGAAATGATTATTGTTGCTAGTGCTTCATATATCTTATTTGCTGCACTAGGACTTCCTTATGCTGTATTGATTGCAATACTTGTTGGTCTTTCAGTAATTATCCCAATATTTGGTGCAATTTTAGTGACTATCCCAGTTGTTTTGATTGGTCTCTATGAGTGGGGTGTATCTGAGAATTTCTACTGGCTACTAGGATTCTATTTATTAATACAAATTTTAGATGGTAATGTTCTTGTTCCTATACTTTTTTCGACTAGAAATAATCTTCACCCGGCAGTTATTATTGTTGCTATTCTATTTTTTGGAGGAATTTGGGGTTTTTGGGGGCTATTTTTTGCTATTCCTTTGGCAACATTCATAAAAGCAATTATTAATTCGTGGCCAGACCCAATTGATTAAGTCTTAAGAAGTTTTGCTGCCTCAAGAACTTCTTTGGCATGACCAGTAACTTTAACTTTTCTCCATTCACTTACTAATTTCCCTTTTGAATCTATCAAAAATGTACTTCTCTCTATTCCCATATATTTTTTACCATACATGCTCTTTTCCTTTATAACATCGTATTGTTTGCATATTTTTTCATCGGGATCGGATATCAGTTCGAAATTGAATTTCTCATTCTTTTTAAATTTTTCATGGGATTTTATTGATTCCCTAGATAAACCAAAAATTACAGTATTTGCTCTGGTAAATTGGGCTTTTAAATCTCTAAAGTCTTGACCTTCTGTAGTGCAGCCAGGAGTGCTATCTTTCGGATAAAAATACAACACTACATTCTTACCTTTAAAATCAGAAAGGCTTACATTCTTATTTCCAGTACATTCGCCCTTAAAGATTGGGGCTTTGTTATTTATTTTAGGTGTTGGCATATCTCCTCCGTTAGAAACATTCTATAATATTGAGATTCTAACATTGAGTTAAAAAAATTATTAATGTTTAATCTAAAAGGCTCTATTACAGCTCTTGTGACTCCGATGGAATCGGATGGTGAGATAAATTGGGAAGGATTGCAAGATCTGATTGAATGGCACATTAGCTCTAGCACGTCTGGACTAGTAGTGGTTGGAACAACTGGAGAGTCAGCTACCTTAGATGTTTCAGAACATGTGCAGCTTATAGAAAGAACTGTAGATATATCGAATGGCAGAATAAAAGTTATAGCAGGCACGGGAGCCAATTCTACAAAAGAAGCTATTTATCTTACATCTTCAGCTAAATCTGCAGGTGCTGATGCTGCACTTTTAGTTACACCTTATTACAATAAGCCTACACAAGAAGGCTTATATCTCCATTATCAGTTAATTGCAGATGAAGTCGATTTCCCTCAAATTCTTTATAATGTGCCTTCAAGAACAGGATGCGATCTGGTGAATGAAACTGTTCTGAGATTAGTGGATCATCAAAATATCGTTGGTTTGAAAGATGCTACTGGCGATCTTGGTCGTCTAGAAGATTTTATGACCAATTTAGATTCAGATCAAAAAGATAACTTTGCTTTATATTCCGGAGATGATCCAACTGCTACTGAATTTATGATAAATGGTGGAACAGGAACAATTTCAGTAACTTCCAATATTGTTCCTAAAACAATATCAAATATATGCGATTATGCTCTTAGCGGAGAAGCCAAGACAGCCAGAGAGTTAGACACAACGCTAGTCAGACTCAATCAAATTCTATTTATAGAATCTAACCCAATTCCAGTAAAATGGATGCTCAATCGAATTGGAAGGATAACTGACGGAATAAGATTGCCCCTATCTCATTTGGATACAAAGTTCCATGGTGAAGCTGAGGAAGTTTTAGCAGAATTAAACTTATTAAATTAATGAATATGAATAAATTTATCTATCTACTTGTTGTTCCTGTCTTTTTAAGCTCATGTAGTTACCTTTTAACTGATCATAAGAATGACTACTTGAACGAAAAACAAGAAAAGTCATTAGACTTACCAGAGAATTTGATAACTCGACCGATCATTGATTACTACCCCATAAATTCTTCTAACTCTGAGACTGTTGGTAATGAATACAACATCCCAATGCCGCAACAAGTCTTTTCTTCAGGTACCTCTAATGAGGTGAGAATGCATAAATTAGGTGAAATTAGATGGGTTTATGTTGAAACTTTACCCAGCAGCGCCTGGCCAATGATGAACGATTTTTGGATTACAAGTGGTTATAGTTTGGCAAAATCAGATCCTACTTCAGGAATCATTGAAAGTACTAATCTAGGAGATGGCGAGATAAAATCTAAACTTGTCATGAAAGTTGAACATGGTATCAGGCAAGCTAGTTCCGAAATTTTTATTACTCATTTGGAAGAAATCGAAGGTCAATGGATACGAGTAGTAGGAGATAATAATCTTGAGGAAGAAACTATGCGAAAGGTATTGGATTACTTCGCAACTACACCGCCAAGTGGAGGTACTTCACTAGTAGCCTTAAACCTGAACTATGGTCAGAAAGCCGCTCTCTTACAAGACGATAGTCAAGTAAGTTTTATCGAGCTAAATCTTGAATACGCGCGTGCTTGGGCAGCTGTTGATAGGGCTCTTAAAGAGGCTTTGATAAATGTAAATGACCTTGATAGAGATGAAGGAGTTTTTTATGTAAACTTTTCAAGAGAAGAGCAAAAGGGTTTCATTAGAAGAATCTTTTCTGGTGACTCATTCAATGGAGACTTTAAAATCTTAGTTACAGAAATTGATGAAAAAACCTGCAGAGTTACAATAAGCTCAGAAGCGGAAGAGGCTAAATCTTATGAGCGAGAGCTTCTTTCAGAAATCAACCAATCATTGTCTTAAATTTTATGGAAAATACAGAAAAAGGTGAACTAATAACCACAGGAAAGGCTAAATCATTGTATGAGTCTAATGAATCAGATTACCTCATAATGCATTATCGAGATGATACTTCTGCCTTCGATGGCAAGAAAATTGAAAGTTTAGATGGTAAAGGTACCATTAATAATAAATTTAATGCTTTCATAATGGAGTATCTTGAAGGGGAAGGAATCCCTACTCACTTTGAAAAACTTCTAAGTGAAACAGATAGTTTGGTTAAAAAACTCGATATGGCGCCTGTAGAGTGTGTCGTAAGAAATGTAGCTGCTGGAAGTATTTGCAAAAGATTGGGTTTGGAGGAGGGTATGGACTTAAATCCTCCTACATTTGAATTCTTTTATAAAGATGATGATCTTGGCGATCCAATGATCAACGAATATCATATTAAATCGTTTGGTTGGGCTACCGAAGATCAAGTGTCTCAAATGCAAACAAAAACTTTTCAAGTTAATGATGCTCTAAAGAAATTATTTTCTGAAGCTGGAATGATTTTAGTAGATTACAAGTTAGAATTTGGAGATTTCAAAGGTGAGCTTTTGTTAGGAGACGAATTCACGCCAGATGGTTGTCGAGTTTGGGATGCAGAAACTAGAGAGAAACTTGATAAAGACAGATTTAGACAAGGCCTTGGAGATGTTGTGGAGTCCTATCAGATAATGGCAAAAAAACTAGGAGTCATTTAGGGCTATTTGAGACCAGAATTTATATCCTTTAATTTTTCAGAACCAGGACATAAATCATTAAGATTCATCTCATTTAGAGGTTTGTCTGAGACATTTAAAATTTCTTTTAAATCTTTTGCTTCTGGATCTGCGTAAAGAAGACCAGTTAAAACCTTTCCATCTCTTTGAGATTCTTGAATATTTTGTATAGCCTTGATTTTATCCGCAGGATCATAATTCTCTGAGATTTTTTCTAAAGAAAGTAACGAACCATCATGCAAAGGAACATCAACAGTTGAACCTTTTGGATAATCTGTAAGTATTTCCTTTCCTGAAGGTACAAAGTCAGGCTAGACAGGGCGTCATTATGTTCTCGAATGTAGTCATAACTTTTAGTAGAAGAATTATGATTATTAAAAGTTACACAAGGAGAGATTATGTCTAAAAAAGAAAAACCTTTATGGGATAGAGCAGCTTTTAGCAAGGGAACTAGTTGTTCTTTATCTCCAGAAAAGCTTCTTGCAACAAAACTTGCACCTAACTGAATAGCCATAGATGGTAAATCTATTGAAGGAA
>CEOK01008958.1_pt1 | contig 12389 bp, 7 predicted proteins | sample 427001 | NCBI WGS metagenome assembly CEOK01 (sample SAMEA2591108, study PRJEB7988) | marine metagenome | isolation source: saline water (ENVO:00002010), including | reverse complement strand
GTAACAGTTTTAACTAAAAGGATGGCGGAGGATCTGGCTCAGTACCTTTTTGAAAAGGATATAAATGTTAAATATCTTCATTCAGATATTGATACAGTTGAAAGATCAGAAATTTTGAGAGATCTACGGTTAGGAAATTTTGATGTTTTGGTTGGTATTAATTTATTAAGAGAGGGCTTAGATTTACCTGAAGTTTCTCTTGTTGCAATTTTAGATGCAGACAAGGAAGGTTTTCTCAGATCAGATACTTCTTTAATACAAACTATAGGCAGAGCAGCAAGACATATTAACGGACATGCCATTTTATATGGAGATAAAGAAACTGGATCAATGAAAAGAACAATTGAAACCACTAATGAGAGAAGAAAAAAGCAAATTGCCTTCAATGAGAAAAATGGAATAAAGCCGAAAGGAATAATTAGACCAATTATGGACGTAATGGAAGGATCAAAAAATCTTACCAAAAAAGAGTTCATCGAAGAGGTTGATAAAAAGTTTGAAGAAGAATATTTATCCCCTAAAGAGTTAGCAGAAAAAATAGATTCTCTAGAAAAATTAATGTTGGAACATGCAAACAAGTTAGAATTTGAAGAAGCTGCTAATTTAAGAGATAAAATTACCGCATTAAAAAATAAATTGTTTGCAGCTTAACTAAAGCATTAGTAGTAAATCTTGTTTTATAATATTGTCTTCTTGAAGAAGCATGCAAAATATTTTTGAATTCACGCCTAATTTAATCGGAATTTTAGGCTCTTCTTCCTTATCTGATTTTAAATTAAAGAAAAAAACTCAAATCCTTTCTAAATCAAATTTTTCTTTAATTGAAGTAAATGACTTATTTATTATCGAAACTTATTCTCCTTGGCAACAGCTTCCTTTAGTTGAAAAAGAAAAAATTTCTCAATTGTTAGCTGCAAAAAAAATTAAAATTAAGTTTGTTAATGACATTATTGTTACTCCCAAAAAAGGTATTCAGTCTCCATGGGCTTCTAAAGTAGGTGATATTTTTAGTAAGTGCAGCATTAACATTAAGAATATTGAGAAAGTAAATTGTTATTCGTTTAGCGAAGAAAATAATCTAGACGCTCTAGATTTAAATCTTCTTCATGATCCTTTAGTAGAAAATATAATTACTGATGTCGAGAGGGTATCGGATTTATTCACTTCAGAATCTAAGAAAAAAACTCTTGAGATAAACAACTCTTCAATAGAAAATTTTTTAAAAATAAGCAAATCTCTCAGTCTTGGTTTGAATGATTACGAGTTAGCTTATCTCTACGAAGGATTAAAAAATAATCCAAGAAAAATTAAAGATTCTGAATTGATGATGTTTTCGCAAATTAACTCTGAACACTGTCGTCATAAAATATTTAACTCCCATTGGAAAAATCGAGATTCTAAAAAAGAACTTTCATCCTTATTTTCCATGATTAAAGACACTTACAAAAATTATCCTAAAAATGTTCTTTCAGCTTATAGTGACAACGCTGCGGTGATAGAAGGATATGGAAATTCAAGATTTTTTCCTGAACCTGCATCAAAAAAGTACGAATATTTCAATGAGAATAATAATTTTTGTATCAAAGTTGAAACTCATAATCATCCTACAGCAATAGCGCCTTTTCCAGGAGCAGCAACAGGCTCAGGAGGCGAAATTAGAGATGAAGGCGCTACTGGCATTGGAGCAAAGCCCAAGGCAGGATTATGTGGTTTTTCTGTCTCAAACTTGAGAATTCCAAATTTAATCGAGAGTTGGGAAGGTAAGGAATTAAAACCTGACAGAATTGCATCTCCTTTAGAAATTATGATTGAGGGACCCATTGGCGCTGCTTCGTTCAACAACGAATTTGGAAGACCAAATATTCTTGGATATTTTAGATCATTTGAAAAATTTGATGAAAAAACTAAATCACACTTTGGATTTCACAAACCAATAATGATTGCTGGTGGATTGGGAAACATTCGGCCGATGCATACAAAAAAAAATAAAGTATCTCTAGATGCAAAAATTGTAGTTATTGGAGGTCCTGGATATTTAATTGGGCTAGGTGGGGGATCAGCATCATCTACAGAATCTGGTAATTCCGATGAATCTTTAGATTTTGCGTCTGTTCAAAGATCTAATCCTGAAATGCAAAGGAGATGCCAGGAAGTTATTGATCAAAGTTGGCAGTTGGGTGACATGAATCCAATAAGTTTTATTCATGATGTTGGAGCCGGAGGACTCTCTAATGCATTACCTGAACTTGTAAATGATTGTGGATTTGGGGCAGAAATAGATTTTTCAAAAATTCCTTCAGCTGATAAATCTATGAGCGATATGGAAATCTGGTGCAATGAATCTCAAGAGAGATACGTTATTGCAATAGAAGCAGAAAATCTTAAAACTTTTGAAGAAATATGTAGACGTGAAAATTGTCCTTATGCAGTAGTTGGAAATTTTACCGAAGATCCAAAACTTATAGTCAAAGATCCATCTAAAGAAGAACCAATAATTGATTTAGAGATGGAATTTATTTTTGGAGCAAATAAGGAACTTTTCAGGGAGCTAACCGAACTTAAAAAATTAGATCAGGATATATTTACAGAAATTAATTTTAATATACAAAATGAAATTTTTTCTGTCTTAAGACATCCAACAGTAGCAAGAAAAAATTTTTTAATAACCATTGGAGATAGAAATGTAGGCGGACTAACTTTTAGAGATCAAATGATTGGCCCCTTACAAATTCCTGTATCTGATAATGCAATTACCATAACAAATTATGGTGAAACTACTGGAGAGGCTATGTCGATGGGAGAAAAATCACCCGTTGCTCTAATCAATCCCCAGGCAGCTGGGAGATTAGCCATTACGGAAGCTGTTTTAAATTTAATATCTAGTGGAGTAACTAATTTAAGCTCGATAAAACTCTCAGCAAATTGGATGGCAAGTCCAAATAATCTTGAAGCAAACTCAAGTCTATTTGAAACTGTAAAAACAGTTAGTCAGGATATTTGCAAAACATGGAATTTAACTATTCCAGTAGGCAAAGATTCTCTTTCGATGGAAACTAAATGGCAAGATCATAAAAATACAAGTCCAGAGTCATTAATAATTTCTGCATTTGCTCCTGTGAAGAATATAAATAAATCCATTACTCCTATGTTGAGTGATAAAGAGGACTTGGTCTTAGTAAGAATAAATTTTGGATCAAATAAAATGAGGCTTGGAGGGTCAATCCTTAGCCAAGTAATAGACAAAAATTTTGATGAATGTCCTGATATTGAAGATATGAAAGTTTTCCCCAAGGTTTACAACAAAATTTGTCAATTCATAGAAAATAAAAAAATAATTGCTCTTCACGACATATCTGATGGAGGGTTAGTAACCTCTGTAATTGAAATGATGTTTGCAAGTAATCTTGGAGTTGATATCGATTTTGATCTAGAAGATAACGAGTTAAAAGAAATATTATTTGCAGAAGAACCTGGATTAGTTATGCAAATGACAAATAAGGATTTCATGGACTTAAAAGATCACTTAAACCAAATTGATTTTGAAAAAGTTCATGTTCTGGGGAAGACCAATAAGCATGAGCAGCTGGTAATTAAGTCAAAAACTTTCAACGAAAAAATTAATTTTAATGATTTAATGAAACATTGGTCTAAGGTTTCATCAGAAATTAAGAAATTAAGAGACAATCCGAAAAGTGCTGAAGAGGAAGAAGAATCTTACCTAAACAGAAATAAAATAATTTTACATCAGGAATTTAGTTTTGATATTCCTAAGAATATAAGTTTTAAAAACAAACCTAAGCTTGCTGTTATAAGAGAGCAAGGAGTCAATGGCCAAATTGAAATGGCCGCTGCATTCGAAAAAACAGGCTTCGAGGTTGTAGACGTCCATATGAATGACTTAATTGATAAAAATTTAACTTTGAATAGTTTTCAGGGAATAATTTTTCCCGGCGGGTTTTCCTTTGGTGATGTTTTAGGCGCTGGTCGTGGATGGGCTAATTCAATCTTAATGAATTCTTTTCTGAAAGATCAATTCGAGGATTTTTTTAATCGAAATAATACTTTTTCATTTGGTGTTTGCAATGGCTGTCAGGTGATGTCAAATTTGAAAGATATAATCCCGGGTACGAGCTCTTGGCCAAAATTAACAAATAATAACTCTGGTCAATTTGAGGCAAGATTAACTCAAGTAAAAATACATAAATCTAAGTCATTACTTTTTGATGAAATGGAAGACTCTCATCTTCTTATTCCAGTGGCACACGGAGAAGGTAAGATGGATTTTCATGGTTTAAAAAAACCAATAAAAAATAATCAGGTGGTTATGTCTTACGTAGATGCTGATGGAAACTCAACTGAAGATTATCCAAATAATCCAAATGGTACTGAAAAAGGAATTACCTCGGTGTGTTCTGAAGACGGGAGAGCAACTATTATGATGCCTCACCCAGAGAGAGCATTTTTAAATGCTCAATTGTCTTGGACTAACCTGAGCAATGAAGGATTTTCTCCTTGGATAAAAATGTTTCTTAACGCAAGAAAATACTTTTAATTTACTTTCTTATAATGTCCTTCACTCTCAAAGAAAATTCTTTTGTTTTATAGTCATCAAAGAAATAATTAATTGTTTTAGAAACAAATGGAAAAGCAAGTTCTTCATAAGGTATTTCATCTTTTTTGAACAATTTAACTTCTAAGCTTTCTGAAGTTGGTCCATAGGTTAAATCTTTTAATTTAGCTAAATGTATAACATAGATTTGATTTATTTGAGGGATATTAAAAATTGAATAGATCATTCCCATTTCTACGTCCGCTTGTGTTTCTTCTTTAGTTTCTCTTTTTGCTCCATCTGAAAGACTTTCACCATTTTCTAAAAAGCCAGCAGGAAGGGTCCAAAGCCCATATCTTGGTTCTATTCCTCTTTTGCACAATAATATCTTGTCTTCGTAGCTTGGAATCGTTCCTACCACTACGTTGGGATTTGAATAGTGAATTGTTCCGCAATTACTACAGACATATCTTTCTCTATTGTCTCCATCAGGTATCTTTAAAGAAATTTCTGAGGAGCCACAAACTGGACAATAATTCAAATTAGAACTCGATATTTATAACAGGAAGCAAAGTATAATTGATGTAAGGTATAAGTAAATGATACAAGCTTTAACTAGTCGATTAATCGACTTCACTGCTAAGAGTCCTGATGAGAATTTACCACAGGCAGCAGTTTTGATTTTATGTTACGAAAAGGATGATGATCTGTTTTTTATTATGACTAAAAGATCGAATTCTTTACCTAGTCATCCTGGAGAAGTAGCTTTTCCTGGTGGAAAAAAGGAAGAAAGTGACAAAGATTTAAAGCAAACTGCTTTGCGCGAAGCTTCGGAAGAGATTTCTATAGATTCTTCTAAAGTTGAAATTCTTGGACAGCTTGATCCACTCGAGTCTAGGTTTGGATTAAGTGTGACTCCATTTATTGGGATTCTTAAAGAAAACTTTGAATTAGACCCAAATCCAGATGAAGTTGCTGAAATATTTTATCTACCTCTATCTTTTTTCAAAAATGATCCATTAATCAAAAGAGGAGTTACAAATTTTAAAGGAGAGACTTTTGATACTCCTGTTATAATTTACGAAAATTATGAAATTTGGGGTTTAACATTAGCTTTTACTCTGGATTTTCTGAAGTTGTTTAACATAAAATTTAAAGATGATTTACAAATTAGGTGAGCATAGTGTTCAAACCGTAGGAAATGACTTCTTTGTTGCTCCAACTGCTGATGTTATCGGAAGAGTAATTCTGGAAAAACATGTAAGCATTTGGTTTGGTGCTGTTATCAGAGGCGACGTTGAAGAGATTCGTATAGGAGAAAATTCAAATGTTCAGGATTTATCAGTACTTCATGCAGACCCAGGCCATCCATTAGTAATTGGAAAAAACGTTACAGTTGGTCACAAAGTGATGTTGCACGGTTGCTCAATTGGAGATAACAGCTTAATAGGCATAAACAGTATTATCCTTAATGGCGCCAAAATAGGAAAAAACTGCTTAATTGGCGCGAATAGTCTAGTCACTGAAGGCACTGTTATTCCTGACAATTCGTTAGTAATGGGTTCGCCAGCTAAAGTAAAAAAGGAATTAGACTCAGAAATGGAAAGAATTCTTAAAGGTTCAGCTGATCACTATGTTGAAAATTATATAAATTTTAAAAAAAATCTTAAGGAGGAATAAAATGTCTAAGGAACATGCATACGAAATTGACGGTAATAATTTTAAAGGCTATTTTGCTCAAGCAGATTCTAATAAAGCCCCTTGTGTATTGATAGCGCACACATGGGCTGGGAGAGACGGTTTTGTCGAAGAAAAAGCAGAAGAGCTTGCAAAGCTTGGATATCACTCATTTGCTTTAGATATGTATGGGGAAGGAAAAATTGGAACTTCTGTGGAAGAGAATTCTTCCATGATGCAACCTTTATTAGATGACAGAGAAGAATTAGCAAAGAGAGTTTTGGGAGCTTATGAATACGTCAAAGATTTAGATTCTGTAGAATCAAATTCCATTGCAATTATGGGTTATTGCTTTGGAGGCCTGGTTTCACTAGATTTAGCAAGGAACTGTTCAGATTTAAAAGGGGCAGTTAGCTTCCATGGCTTTTTAAGCGGTCCTGAGAAAAATATCGAAGAAAAGATAAATGCAAAAGTACTTGCCTTACATGGATTAAAAGATCCTATGGTCGGCCAAGATCAAATTGATTCTTTTTCAAATGAAATGACTGAAAAGAATGCGGACTGGCAGTTACATGTTTTTGGAAATGCGATGCATGCCTTTACTAATCCTGAAGCAAATGATCCAGGGTTTGGTACGGTTTACAATAAGGAAGCTGATGAGAGATCTTGGAAAATGCTAACAGATCTATTAAAGGAGATATTTTAATTAGATGAACTCCTTGGAGGTTCGGAAAACCTTTTTAGATTATTTTTCCGAAAAAAAACACAAACTAGTTTCAAGTTCAAGTGTTGTTCCAAACAATGACCCAACATTGTTGTTTACCAATGCCGGTATGACACAATTCAAAGATGTTTTTCTAGGAGCTGAAAAACTAGATTATGCAAGAGCTACCAGCGCTCAAAAATGTATCAGAGCTGGGGGCAAGCATAACGATTTAGAAAATGTTGGTTATACCCTCAGGCATCATACTTTTTTTGAAATGCTTGGAAATTTTAGCTTCGGTGACTATTTCAAAGAAACCGCCATAGAGTACGCATGGGATTTATTAACCAATCATTACAAGTTACCAGAAGATAAATTATGGGTGACAGTTCATATCGAAGACATAGAATCTGAAAAGATCTGGTTAGAAAAAATTGGTCTAGATAAAAGTCGAATTTCAAAATTAAATGAAGATAATTTTTGGTCTATGGGGGATACAGGGCCTTGTGGTCCATGCAGTGAAATTTTTTATGATCATGGAAATCAATTAGTTGGAGATTCGCCCGAAGAGGGAAAGGATACTGGCGATCGATTTGTTGAAATTTATAACTTAGTTTTTATGCAATTCAATAGAGATGCAGATGGCAATCTAAATCCTCTTCCCAAGCCGTCAGTTGATACTGGAATGGGTTTAGAAAGAATAACAGCAGTTATGCAAGGCACCCCAGATAATTATCAAACAGATTTGTTTACCCCTTTAATAAAAAAGATTTCAGAAATTACCAGAGAAAAAGATTTAGACAATCCATCGTTGAGAGTAATTGCAGATCATCTCAGAGCAAGTTGTTTTATGTTATCAGATGGAATAGCTGTCGGAAACGAGGGAAGAAATTATGTTTTAAGAAGAATAATCCGAAGAGCTTTACGTCATGCCTATAAATTAAATAAAGATAATTTTTATATTATGTCTGAACTAGCTATATATTTTTCTGACTTATACAAAGATCTTTATCCTGAAATAGAAAAAAATAATACTTTTATAAAAAAAGCATTGCTAGAAGAAGAAAAAAGATTCGGCTCAACCTTAAATCAGGGAATGAATTTACTAGAAGAGGAGATAAAAAACCTCAAAGGTAGAGTTATCCGAGGTGATCTTGCTTTCAAATTGTACGATACTTTTGGATTTCCTTTAGACATGACATTAGATTTTGCGAGAGAAATGAATCTTCAAGTTGATGTAGAAGAATACGAAAAATTAATGGATGAGCAAAAGACAAGAGCTAAGGAAAGTAATACATTTGAGTCTTTATTGCCTAGTTCAATAGAAATCGAAGAAGACACAAATTTTACAGGCTACAAAGAATTCAACTCTAAATCTGTTGTTAACATGATTTTTAAGGATGGGAAGCAAGTATCAAAAGTTGATGAAGGAGAATTTGCAGTTTTATTTGATTCAACTCCATTTTATGCAGAATCAGGAGGACAAGTAGGAGATACAGGTCAAATTATTTCAACTAGTGGAACTTGCGAAGTTTTCGATACGAAGAAAGTAGGAAACCAACATATTCATCTTTGTAGAAATTTTAAAGGAATGTTTTCCGTTGGCGATGAAGTTGAGTTAACTATTAAAAAAGAAAGAAGAATGAATATAGTATCTAATCATTCTGCTACACACCTAATGCATTCGGCATTAAGAAATGTTTTAGGAGAACATGTTGAGCAAAAAGGTTCACTAGTCAACGAAGATAAACTACGATTTGACTTTTCACATCCTCAAGCATTGAAACAAGAGGAAATGAAAGAAATTGAATCTCAGGTGAATAAAGTCATTAATGACGACATAGCAACAGAAATATTTGAAACTTCTTTTGATGAAGCGATCGATTTAGGTGCTTTAGCTTTTTTTGGTGATAAATACGGAGACAAAGTAAGAGTTTTGAAAATTGGAGGAGACTATTCAATTGAATTATGTGGTGGAACTCATGTTCAATCTACTAGTCAAATTGAAAAATTTAAAATTATTTCTGAATCAAGTATTTCCTCTGGGGTAAGAAGAATAGAAGCTGTTACAGGATCAGTAGCAAATTTATTAATCGATGAGGAGAAGAATGAGTTGAATGTTATCGCAAACTCATTTGGTGTAACAGTTGAAAACTTATCAGAAAAGATTAAAGAACATAAAAACTCTATAAAAGAAATACAGTCTAAATTAAAAATTCTTGAAAAAAATAATAATTCAAACTTAATTAAGTATTTTGAATTAAATTTTATAGACATAAACGGAATGAATGTATTGATGCATAGAATCGATAATCTAAATTTATCTTCCTTAAGATCAAATCTAGATGATTTAAAAAATAAGATTGATAACTCTTTAATAATTTTAATTGGTAATAACAACACAAAGTCTCAAGTCATAGTTTCTGTTTCCAAAAACTTAGAGCAAAGTTTTTCTGCTAAAAATATTCTAAATTTAATTTCGTCTAAAACTAATTTGAAAGGAGGAGGCAAAGATGATTTTGCTCAAGCTGGGGGAGATGTATTAGACAAACCGGAATTTATTTTTGACGAGATACAAAAATACATAGAAAACTCATAAAAATGAATAACTTAATTGTCCAGAAATATGGTGGAACATCTGTTGCAAACACTGAAAGGTTTCAGGCCGTTGCTGATCTTGTTGTAGATTCAATTAATTCAGGCGTTAACGTTGTTGTAGTTGTTTCAGCGATGGCAGGAGAAACTCAAAGGCTGATCAATCTAGCTAAAGAACTTCAACAAATTCCAGATCCAAGAGAATACGATGCGCTGGTTTCGTCTGGTGAGCAAGTTTCCGCGGCTTTATTAGCATTAGCTCTCAAAGAGAGAAACTTCTTATCTAAATCTTATACTGCACACCAATTAGGACTTAAAACAGACAATTCTCACGGCAAAGCAAGAATAAGCTCTATTGATTCTAATACCTTAAAAAAAGACATCGAATCAGGAATAGTACCAGTCATAACAGGTTTTCAAGGCATAAATGCTAGTGGTGATATAACTACCTTGGGACGAGGAGGTTCAGATACAACTGCAGTTGCTCTAGCTGTAGCGTTAAAAGCGGACGAGTGTCAGATTTTTACTGACGTCGATGGCGTCTATACAACAGATCCGAATGTTTATAAAAAAGCAAAAAAAATAGAAAAAATTTGTTTTGAAGAAATGCTAGAACTTTCTAGTTTAGGTGCTAAAGTCTTACAAATAAGATCGGTTGAGTTTGCTAGTAAGTATGAAATGCCGATTAGGGTATTGTCTAGTTTTAATAGCACAGGAGGAACTTTGATCACTAAAGAAGAAAGCAGTTTAGAAAGTGCAGTAATTTCTGGAATTACTTGCACAAATGACGATTCAAAGTTAATTTTAAGAGATGTCCCAGATACTCCAGGAATTGCTGCAAAGATTTTATCTCCAATAAGTGAAGCAGGAATAGATATTGATGTAATTGTCCAAAATGTTGGATCAGATAAATTAACGGATTTTACTTTTACCGTGAAAAATGATCACTCAGACGAGGCGGCAGAAATTCTGAACAATTTAGTTAAAACTTTAGGCGGCGGAGAAATAGAATTGGTTAAGGATATCAGCAAAGTTTCTATTGTTGGGGTTGGAATGAAATCGCATGCAGGAGTTGCAGCACAGATGTTTAAAGCTCTTGCAGAAAAACAAATTAATATTGATATGATTTCTACTTCAGAAATTAAAATTTCAGTGGTAGTATCAAAAGATAAGTCTGAAGCTGCTGTAATAGCTTTACATGATGAATTTGGGCTAGATAAATAAAAAGAAAGGAGAGCATAAATGGAGAGAACGGTTGATTACGTTGTTGTCGGAGCTGGAAGTTCTGGCTGTGTTATGGCAAACAGATTATCAGAAGATGGCAAAAAAAGTGTATTGATATTAGAAGCGGGTGGTAAAGACACTAATTTTTTCATACACATGCCTTCTGGTTTTTCTCAAATTGTACCGAATAAAAGCGATTTAAATTATGGATTTGAAACGGAGCCAGAGGAGACCACTGATAACAGAAAACTTTATTGGCCGAGAGGAAGAGGTTGGGGTGGATCTTCATCAATTAACGCTATGGTTTATATTAGAGGTCATGCTTTCGATTATGATCTATGGCGTCAACAAGGCAATACAGGATGGTCTTATGAAGACGTTTTACCTTATTTTAAAAAGGCCGAATCGTTCAACGGCGAGGGCGATAGTGATTATCATGGCTTTGAGGGTCCACTAAGTGTAAAAAAATCAGAAAGTAATCATGATGAATTACTAGATGTATTTGTCGAAGCTGGAGGCCAAGCTGGATTCCCCCTTACCAAAGATTTCAATGGGAAAAATCAGGAAGGTTTCTCAAGATATGAACATACAATGGCAGACACCAAAAGAGGACCAAGAAGATGGAGTTCTGCAAGAGCTTATTTACATCCCGCTTTGAAAAGAAAAAATCTTTTCACAGAGATAAATGTGCAGGTTAATAAAATTTTATTTGAAGGAAAAAAAGCCATCGGCGTGGAATATTCTCAAAAGGGCAAAACTTTTAAAGTAAAAGTAAATAATGAAGTGATTTTGTCTGCCGGAGCTATTAATTCTCCTCAGATTTTGATGAATAGTGGTATTGGAGAAGCTTCAGAATTAAATAAACATGGGATTAATGTATTGCATGAGTTGAAAGGGGTTGGAAAGAATTTACAAGATCATTATGCCGTAGTGAATTCTTTTAATTGTACGAAACCCATAACTTTACATAGGTCAGCAAGTTTCCTGAAAACGCAAATAGCAGGTTTAAAGTATGTTCTTTTTGGCACTGGAGATGCATCGTTTCCTCCTACGAGTGCTGGAGCATTTTTTAAATCTAGCCCTGAAAAAGATATTCCAGACACTCAATTACACTACGCATCCTATATAGCTGAGGATACTCACGGTAGAGTGCCAATAGATCCAAATCAGCATGGTTTTAGTGCTGTCATTTGTATTTTAAGACCTCAAAGTAGAGGTCACTTAGAATTAAAAAGCTCAAATCCCGACGACGCTCCTTTGATGTTTCCGAATTATTTATCTGAGGAGCAAGATATTATTGACACAAGAAACGCCACTAGGGAGACCATAAGAGTTTTCATGCAAGAAGCTTTTGACGATTATAGAGGAGAAAGGTGTAAACCAGGGTTAGAGGTTAATGTAGATAATGACGATGAATTGGATGCTTGGATTAAAAGAAGCGGCGAGACTCTTTATCATCCAGTTGGCACTTGTAAGATGGGATCTGACGATCTAGCTGTAGTAGATGACAATCTTAAGGTTAGAGGCATTGAAAATCTTAGAGTGGTAGATGCATCAATAATGCCAACTCTTATAGGGGGTAATACAAATGCTCCCTCAATTATGATTGCTGAAAAAGCCTCCGATATCATTAGACAAGCT
>CEOK01016616.1_pt1 | contig 12396 bp, 11 predicted proteins | sample 427001 | NCBI WGS metagenome assembly CEOK01 (sample SAMEA2591108, study PRJEB7988) | marine metagenome | isolation source: saline water (ENVO:00002010), including | reverse complement strand
AAATCAAGAAATCTATATTTTAGTCTAATATCTTCAGGGTAATCTTGTTCACCAAAAACTGGCATCGGTAATTCTTTTGCTTCTGATAAAACTTCAGCAGATTGAATTAAAATTTCAATCTTACCAGTTTTTAACTCTGAGTTTTCTGTTCCATCTGATCGTTCAACAACTTTACCGCTTATTTTTAAAACAGTTTCTGGTTTTGATTTTTCTAAAACTGGAAAAAATTTATTTTTATTTTCTATTACGCATTGTGTTATTCCATAGTGATCTCTCAGATCTATAAATAATAAATTTCCATGATCTCTTTTTCTATGAAGCCATCCAGATAGATGAACAATTTTATTAATTTCTTTTACACTTAATTCCGAACAATTATGTGTCCTATATTTATTCATTGATTTAATACTTTTTTTATTAGATTAATATTAATTGATTTTCCAGTAGATAAAGATAATTCATCTAAATCTTTAAGGAATTTAAACATTTTTTCATAAGATCTTTCAACATTATTAATTATAAAGTCAGTTAATTTTGAACTCACGCTAATTTGTTTGTCTGAAAAATTTTTAGTTATTATTACTTTCAATAAGTCATCGGTAGGCAACTCAATTCCAATAAACACAAAACTGCTGACTCTTGATTTTAAATCTCCTAAATTAAAATTAAATTTTTTGATAGATGTTAAAGAATTAATTAATACATAGCTATCCAGTTGTTTTGCTTGATTTAAAATTGAGTATAAAAGTTTTTCATCAATATTTTCGTTAAAGCTATCAATAATCAAACATTCATAATTAACTAGTTCCTCAACTATTTTATCATTAATTTTTTTTGCTTCAGTCAGTTTTATTTTTTTAATTTTTTTTCTAAGATCTTTGCTAGATGAGTTTTTCCAGAACCATTTTCGCCAAAAATATTTAACCATTTACCAGGCCAATTTGGCCAACTATCAATTAATTTAAAAGCAGAATAATTATTACTAGATACAAAGTAATCTTGCTCATAATATTTTTTTGAAAATGGGAATTTAAGTGTAAGTTGATCCATGTCTACAAAGATTTAATAAGCCACTGATCACCGATAAACTCTATTTGTATATTTACTTTTTTTAATTGGTTAATTAATTTTTCAAGTTTTCCTAGATATTTTATTTTTATTTTAACATAATCATTTGTAAATTCTTGAACAAAAATATTTTCTATTAAATCAATATTTTTAATTTTTGAGTTTATTGATATTAGATTATTTTTAGCCTCTAAATTAAGTTTCGCATTTAAAAAAGATGGTGTTCTTATGTCGATTAAATTTCTTGATTTTACCAAATTAGTTACTTCATCTTTAATTTCAAATATTATTTTTTCATTTAAAATTTCTTTTTCTAGATTATTTTTTTTAAAAATTAAGTTTTTAGATATTATTTTATCCTGAATTTTTGTCTTGAGATAAATTTTTTGCATATTTGAATTATTGTTTTCAATAAAAACAAGAGCAGTATTTTTATTTGGATATTCTTCAAATAAAGTTCTTAATTCTATATTAAATAAATTATTACTAGATTTATTTATTTGTTGGATTATTTCAATATTTTCAAGAGGTAAAATGAATTCAATTAATTGGTTTATTTCCTTTTTATTCCAATTTTCATAAAAATAATTATTTGAAAAAATAAATATTTTATTTTCATTTATTAAGATTGGTAAAATATAAAATTCTTTATCAGCAATGTCTGAATATGAAATCCCTTTTTTATAAAATAAATCATGTATCTTATTTTTATCAAATGTTACGCTAAAGTTTACTTCGCTGGTTTCTGACTCTGGGTTTTTTGACATATTATAATATGTAACTAGTTCTTTTATATTGGAGAGACTCATATTAGTAAGCTTGGATTTATCTTCTTTCATTAAAACTTTGTTTATAAATTTATTAAAAGCTTCATTTATTGCTTGATTAGCAAGCTGATTATTTGAATTATTCTCTTTTTTTTCTAATAAAATATTATTAACATTAAACAAATTATTATCTGATAAAAGATTTCCAGTTTTTAAAAAAACTACTAAAATAAAAATTACTTGTTTAAATAATTTCATAAGATTAATTATCAATTTATAAATGAAAAAAAACGAAAATAGTTACAAAAAAAGTGGTGTTAATATTTCGTTAGCAAACAAATTGATTAAACATATATCAAATTTATCAAAAAAAAATGTCAAAAAAACGAATTCCCAAACATTTAAAGATGAAATTGGAGGCTTTGCTTCATTATTTGACATTAGTAATTATAAAATTAAAGATCCGGTTATTGTTTCATGCACCGATGGCGTGGGGACTAAAATTGATTTAGCAAATAAATTCAAAAAATTTGATACTATTGGAATAGATCTTGTTGCAATGTGTGTTAATGATCTAATAGTTCAAGGAGCAAAGCCATTATTTTTTTTAGATTATATCGCTGTAGGTAAATTAGACTTAACTAAAACAAAAGAAATTTTAAAAGGTATTTTTAAGGGCTGTAAATTGTCAGATTGTAAACTGATAGGAGGAGAAACAGCCGAAATGCCTGGTATCTATTCTAAAAATAAGTTTGATCTCGCTGGATTCAGTGTAGGCATTGTTTCAAAAAAAAAAATTTTAAGTAAAAGTAAAGTTAAACCTAAAGATGTAATTTTAGCAGTACCCTCTAATGGTATTCACTCAAATGGTTTTTCTTTAGTAAGATCTATACTAAATAAAAATAAAATACCAAATAATTTAAAAACAGATTTATTAAAACCTACAAAAATTTATTCAAAAGAAATTCTTAAATTAACGAAAAAAAATTTAATTAATTCAGCAGCTCATATTACAGGTGGAGGGTTAATTGAAAATTTATTAAGATCAGTACCAATGAAATTAACATTAAACATTTATCTTGATAAAATTAAAATATTAAAAATTTTTAAGTGGTTAAAACAAAAAAATATATCTGATCAGGAAATGATAAGAACCTTTAATTGCGGTGTTGGATTTTGTATGATTGTCCCTAAGAAAAAAGTTTCTCAAGTTAAAAAAGTATTTTCAAAAAAATATAAACCTTATGAAATTGGCTTTATTTCTAGAGAACGCCAAAAGGTAAATTTAATAAATTCTCTTAAATGGTAAAAAAAAAAACTTGTGTGTTTATTTCGGGTAAAGGGTCGAATCTTAAAAACCTTATTCTACATTCTAGATACAAAAATTTTCCATTAAAAATTTGTTTAATTATAAGTAATAATAAAAATGCAAAAGGAATTATTTATGCAAAAAAATTTAATATACCTTTTGTGCTTGTTAACTCTAAAATTAAAAACCATGAAAATAAAATTTTACTAAATTTGAAAAGTCATAAAATATCTTTTATTTGCTTAGCAGGATATATGAAAATAATCTCAAAAAAAATTATAAAAAATTTCCAAAAAAGAATTATAAATATTCATCCCTCGTTACTTCCAAAATTTAAAGGCATTAATACTTATGAGAGAGTGTTAAAAAATAAAGAAATAAAAACTGGCTGTACTGTTCACTATGTAAATAATAAATTAGATGATGGAGGCATAATAATTAAAAAGAGTTTTTTCTTAAATTCAAAGGAGAATGAAGACACTTTGAGTCAAAAAACTCAAAAGCTAGAATATAAAGCATACCCTGAAGCTATTATAAAAATTTTCAGATATAACTAATTTTTAAAAAAAAATTTTATCTCTATGTTTGCATTTTCAACTGAATCAGAACCATGAACTGAATTTTTATCTATTGAAATGCCAAATAATTTTCTTAATGTATTTTCCTCGGCTTTTTTAGGGTCTGTTGCTCCCATTATTTCTCTATTCATTTTCACTGCATTTTTACCTTCTAATATCATAACTACAATTGGGCCTGATGAAAGATAAGCGCATAATTCATTGTAAAATGGTTTAGATTGGTGAACTTTATAAAATTCAGCAGCCTCATCTTTGGTAATTTGTATTTTTTTACTTTCTTTAATAGTCAGTTTATTTTTAGTAAAAATATTTTTTATTTCGTCAACTAGATTTCTCTCAACAGCATCAGGTTTAATAATGGACAAGGTTTGTTCAATATTACTCATAATTATCCTCTATTAGTCGATTTAACAGTCTTACTCCAAATCCAGTTGCTCCACCTGAATTTAATGAACCACCGTATTTTGAAAAAGCCATACCAGCAATATCTAAATGAGCCCAAGGAGTTTTATTTAAAATAAATCTTTGCAGAAACTGAGCGGCTGTTGTCGAACCTGCGCCACCTACATAATTAATATTTTGCATATCAGCATTTTTAGAATTTATTAACTTATCGTAATTTTTATGAAGCGGCATTCTCCATAATTTTTCATCCACTTTTTCACCTGCTTTTATAATTTGTTTTGTCAATTTATCATCGTTAGAAAATAATCCAGCATATTCAGATCCAAGAGAAACAATTATTGCTCCTGTCAATGTTGCTAAATCAATGATAAATCTTGGTTTATATTTTTTTTCTGTATAAGTTAATGCATCGGCTAATACTAATCGGCCTTCTGCATCTGTATTTAATACTTCAATCGTTTTACCACTAAAAGACTTTACAATATCGCCAGGTCTTTGTGCATTACCACTCACCATATTTTCTACAAGACCTACAACCCCAACTGCATTAATCTTTGCTTTTCTTAATGCTAAAGTTTTCATTAAACCAACCACGGCTGCAGAACCAGCCATATCATATGTCATATCTTCCATAAATTTTGCTGGCTTCAATGAATACCCACCAGTATCAAAAGTAACTCCTTTTCCAACAAAAGCTAATGGTTTTGAATTATTCTTAGCTCCGTTCCATTCAATTGTAACGAGATATGATCCTCTAACGCTACCCCTACCAACACCAAGTAAAGAATGCATACCTAATTTTTTTAATTTTTTTTCATCAAAGACTGAAACTTTTAAACCACTCTTTTTTAAAGAAACTAATCTTTTTGCATACTCATCAGGATGCAAAACATTTCCAGGTTCAGAAACTAAATCTCTTGTAAAGAATGTTCCCTCTTCTAAAGACTTAAATTTTAATTGACTATGAACAGAGGGTTTGTTTTTAACTCCTATTACATTTATTGTAATGCTATTAGAATTTCTTTTTGATTTATACTTTTCAAATTTGTAAGACTTTAGTTTTATTCCATGAAGAAAATAACCTAGAAAATTGGTATGTTTTCCTACGACACTATCTGATAAAATAAAATATTCACCTTTTTTTTCTTGTTTTACTTGACTAAAAAATTCCGCACCTAGGCTTTCTATCTCAGATGTAAGTATATCATTTTTAATTGATATTAAGACTATTCTTTTTTTAGAATTAATATTGAAAATAAATAATTTCTTTTTTAAATCTCGATCTTTTAATAAATCTTCTATATAATTAAATTCTGTGCTATTTAAATTTTTTTTTAAAGTTTTGATATTAAACTTTTCATCACAAAAAAGAATTGTACTTGTGGTTGACAAATTAGAAATTTTTCCAGAGTAGTTTATTTTTACTGTCATTAGTTTAAATATTAAAATTATTTGATATTTGAAGGTATATAAGATCAAATATACAATAATTCAACGTAAAATTAATCATATTTATACCATAGATTGAAATTATTAATAAGATGAACTAATTATAATATATATTTTATGCTTCATAACAAGATTTATCATAATTACTTTTTTGAAATATTAAAAACCTTCTTTACAATTATAATTTGTCTTACACTTATAGCTTTAACGGTTAGAGCAGTAAATTTCTTAGATTTAATAGTAGATAATGGTTACTCATTAACAATATACTTTAAATATATCTTTTTTAATATATTTGGTATTGCTCCGAAATTTATACCGTTATCATTTTTATTAACATTGATAATATTTATTTTAAAACATGATTCTAGTAGAGAATTTGTAATTTTATGGACTTCAGGTGTCAAAAAGATTGTTTTGGTCAATTTATTATTATTTACATCAGTTATAGTTGTTTTAATATATTTACTATTCTCAACTTTTTTAACACCTCTAGCATTAAATAAATCCAGAGCAGTATTGAGTCAGAGTCAATTTAATTCTTTCCTGCCCACAATTAGAACTAATCAGTTTTCAGATTCATTTAAGGGATTTACATTTTTTGTTGAGAATAAATATAATAATGAAATTAAAAATATTTTTTTATATGATGCTGGAAATTATTTTAAAAATTTATCCTCGAATACTAAAAATGTGAATAGCACAACAATAATTGCTGATAAAGGAATAGTAGAAGGAAAAGAATTAATACTACTGGATGGTGAAATTATTTCTAGTAAGAATTACTTTGATAATAATGAAATTATAAAATTTGAACAACTTTCTATTGATTTAAATAAACTTAAAACTACTGTAATTACACAGCCTAAATTGCAAGAAACTTCCACAATAAAACTTTTAAGTTGCTTTGGTAAAAAAAGAGAAAATTTGGGTATATGCAATGAAGAAACAAAAAAAGAAATTATTCCTTTGCTTATAAGAAGAATTTTGCTTCCAGCATATATTCCACTATTTGTTTTAATATGTTCTTTTTTATTAATAAAACAAAAAAACTATATTTTTAATAGAGCAATAATATTCCTAAGTTGTTTAATTTTATTAATATCCATTGAATTATTGCTAAAGTATACCGGTTCAAATATTTTTTTAAGGTCTTTTTATATTGTGATGCCAGTAATAATTCTAAGTATTATTTATCCGTCTTTAATTTATAGATTTTCAAAATAAAAATATAAAATGAATAATATAGTCATAAATTATTTGTTAAAAAGTTATTTCAAAAATTTTTTTATCATTACGACTGCTTTTTATTTATTTGGAATAATATTAAATTTATTTGAAGAAGTTGAGTTTTTTAAAAATTCAGATGTTACTATTTTTACACCATTACTGCTTACATGTGTTTTTGTTCCAAGTTTAATAATAAAGTTATTACCTTTTATAATTTTTATTTCAAGTATTTGGTTTATGGTTCAAATAAGAAACAATAAAGAGTTACTAACTTTAAAAGTATACGGATATTCAAATTTAAAGATATTTTTTATATTAGCTTTTGCCTCTTTTTTTTTAGGCTGGATAATTTTATTTTTAATAAATCCGTTATCTTCATCATTAGTTAAGTATTACGAAAAAACAAAATCTAGTTACGCACGTGATATTGATCATTTAGTTTCTTTTAATAAAAATGGATTATGGATAAAAGAAACTTTTGACGAAAATGAAAGAATAATAACTGCGTCTAACCCTGATCAACATTTTATGTATGACGTGCATATTTTTGAATTAGATAAAAATTTTTCTTTAAAAAGAAAAATATTCTCAAAAAAAGCAGATATAAAAGATAATATATGGGTTTTAAGTGATGTTAAAATTTATACTTTAAAGGATGGAATAATGGAAAAAGAAATTATTGATAACCTTTTGCTAAATTCAATTTATAACTACGAAAAAATTAATAACTTGTTTAATAATTCAGACACTTTTTCATTTTTAGAAATATCAATTAATTTTAACAAGATGTTAGAGAAAGGATATAATAAAGAATTTTTACAACAAAGTTTACATACTATGATGACTTTGCCTTTTTATCTATTTGTAATGACTGCTATAGCTACTATATTGACCCTTCATACTATGAAAAATTCCGAAAATTTCAGATTTTTTATAATAGGGTTAATTTTAATTGTAATAATTTATTATTTAAAAGATTTATCATTAGCATTAGGTAAAACTGATAGAATACCACTTATTTTGTCTATTTGGACACCTATAATTGCTTTAAGTTTTTTTACAATAATTGGGGTAATTCAAATAAATGAGAAATAGTATATTTATAATCTTACTTTTATTTTTTGAAAATCTTTATGCAGAAAATCTTTCAATAGAAGCTAATAATATTTCTTTAAATAAACAAGACAATACATCAATATTTGAAAATCAAGTTATTGTTAAAACAAAAGGTAAAGTCATTTACAGTGAGTATGCAAAATACAATAAAAAAAAGGGATTATTAATCCTTAACAAAAATATTATTATTTTTGATGAAAAAAAAAATGAAATTAAGGCTGACTATGCAGAGTATTTAGAAAATGAAGAAATTATTTATACAAAAGGTCAAACTGAAGTTAAAACTCGAGAGGGCTATCTTCTTGCTGGCAAAGATTTATTTTTTGACAATAAAAAAAAAGTAATAAAATCAGATCAAAATTCTATTTTGCAAGATCAAGATAATAATAAGATTTTTCTTGAAAATTTTGAATATTCTATAAATAGTAATTTATTTAAATCTATAGGATTAATAAAGATTCATGATAATAAAAAAAACATTTATAAATTTTCACAAGTTTATATTGATACAAAAAAAAGAGAAATAATAGGAACAGACTCAAAGGTATTTTTAAACAACGTTGATTTCAAGTTAAATGAAAAAAATAACCCAAGAGTATTCTCTAATTCTGTAAATATTAATTCTGAAAAAAGCACATTTAATAAAAGTATCTTTACTTTGTGTCAATTTAGAGAGAATGATGATTGCCCTCCATGGACTATTCAATCAAAAAAAATGACTCATGATAATGTAAAAAAAACAATCTTTTATGATAATGCAGTTGTGAAAGTTTATGATTTTCCAATATTTTACTTTCCAAAATTATCTCATCCAGACCCAACAGTTGACAGAAGATCTGGTTTTTTAATACCCTCTTTATATGATACAAAAAATTTAGGAAGTGGAGTTTCTATTCCATATTTTTTTGATCTTGGTATAGATAAAAACTTCACATTAACAAATAGATTACACGTCGCAGAAAATCCTCTTTTTTTAGGTGAATATCACCAGGCTTTTTTGAACTCTAGTTTGTTAGCCGATTTTGGTTATACCGAGGGATACAAAAAGAGTAGTGCAACAAAAAAGAGTGGAGAAAAATCTCATTTTTTTGCAAAGTTTGTAAAAAATTTTACTGACAATTCTGATTATGAAAATTCTTTTGAAATAAATTTACAAGAAGTATCGAACGACAAGTATCTTAAACTTTACAAAATTGACTCTAATATAGTTGATTACAACACTCAAACTTTGGAAAATTCAATTAATTTTACCCAAGAAAGAGAAGATTTATTTTTTGGTTTTAGTGCGAGTGTATATGAAACAATTAAAAGCGATTATAACGATAAATATGAATTTATTTTACCAGAGTTGACACTTGACAAAAATTTATTGTCTGACGATCAGCTCGGAAGTTTGGAATTACAAACAAACTATAGAGCTCATAATTATGATACAAATAAACTGACAAATTTTTTAGTTAATGATTTTAATTACGAATCAAATGATAATTTATTTAATAATTTTATAAGTACAAAAATTTTAGCGAATGTTAAAAACATAAATTATGAAAGCAGAAATGTAGATATTTATAAAAATGATCCTACGAGTGAAATTTTTGGATCTATAGGTTTTTTATCAGAGGTTAACCTGGAGAAATTTGATAATGATACTAGACATTTGTTAAAACCAAAATTTCTTATGAGGCTTTCGCCAGGAAGTATGAGAAAAGAATCTGGAAATTCAAGACTTACACCCTCTAGCGCTTTTAAATTGAACAGAATTGATAATATAAATAATTATGAAACAGGTATTAGCAGCACCTTAGGTTTTGAATATAGAGTAAAAAGAAATGACATGACAAAATTTGATTTTTCTTTAGCTCAGATAATAAATGAAAAAGAAAACAAAAAAATGTCAGATAAAAGCAGTCTTAATGAAAAACTCTCTGATTTGGTTGGATCATCTAATTTTATTGTAAATGAAAATCTAAATTTAAATTATGATTTTTCAATAGATCAAAATTATAATGATTTAAATTATAATGAAGTTGGTGCAACATATGATAACGGCACATTACATATGAATTTTAATTATTTAAGTGAGAGTAAACATATTGGTGACCAGGATTATTTTAAAACTCAATTAAGTTTAAAAAATGAAGACAAAGGTCTTTTATCATTTAGTACTAAAAGAAATTTAGTTACAGATTCTTCTGAATTTTATAATCTAAGTTATGAATATATTAATGATTGTTTAAGAGCAGGGTTGGTTTACAGGAGAGAATTTTATAATGACTCCGAGTTAGAACCAGAAGATTCTTTAATGTTTAAATTAACTTTAGTTCCATTTGGAAGTCTAGATAGTCCAAAATTAGATTAATGAAAAACTCTATTTTTTTAATTTTTTTCATTATTTTTAACATAACGAATTTTAGCAAGGTATTGGCTAATTTAAATAATTCGATAATAGTTAAAGTAGATAAAAAAATAATCACAAATTTTGAAATCAAAAATAAAATTTTGAGAACATTAATTATTTCGGGTGATGAAATAAATCAACTAAATATTAATAGTTTGAAAAAAAAAGCATTAGATTCTCTAATAAATTTAAAATTAAAGGAAATTGAATTAGAGAATTTTGATTTTAAAATTAATAAGCAAAATATAGACTCCTACGTCAACTTAGTTTCAAAAAATAATCCACGAGAATTTAAAAGCAGCTTTGGTAATTATAATCTTGATTTTGATCTATTTCTTAAAGAAATTGAAATAGAACTTAAGTGGCAACAATTTATATTTAAAAAATATTCTAAAAGAATTAAAATTGATGAAATTTTAATTGAAAAAGAGGTTGAAAAAATTTTATCATCTCAAATTAGAAATAATGAGGTAAATCTATCTGAAATTGAAGTTTTTCAAAACATCAATAAAACTAATGCTGAAATAATATCTGAAATTCAAAATGAAATTAAAAATAATGGTTTTGATAATACAGCCGTAAAATTTAGCATTTCTAATACTTCAACACAAAAAGGAAATTTAGGTTGGCTAAGCACTAATGTTTTATCCGAAAAAATCCTTAAAGAAATACAAAAGATTGAAATTGGGCAAGTAAGCCAACCTATAATTCAAACTAATAGTATTTTATTTTTAAAATTAAATTCAAAAAGAGAAACAGAAATTAATGAAGTTGACAAAAATAAATTTAAAAATGACATAATTAAACAAAAAAGAAACGAAATGTTTAATTTATTTTCAACTAGCCACTTGTCAAAACTTAAGACTTATTATTTGGTAGAATATCTATGAAGAAAAAAATTATTTTAATCAGTGGTGATCCTAATAGTATTAATTCGGAAATAATATTCAAAAGTTGGAAAAAAATTTCAAAAAAGTCGAGACAAAGTATTTTTTTAATTTCAAATTATAATTTAATTAACGATCAATTCAAAAAGTTAAATTATAAAATTAAAACTGAATTAGTTAATGATATTCATGGGCATAAGAAATCTGATTCTTTAAAAATTATTAATATTAATGTTGATTACAAGAATCCATTTAACGTCACTCATGAGGCTTCGGTAAAATTTATTATAAATTCTTTAAATTTAGCTCACAACTTAGCTTTAGATGAAAGAGTAGTAGGAATTATCAATTGCCCTATAGATAAAAAATTACTAAAAAAAAAAGAAATTGGTGTTACAGAATATTTAGCCTCTAAATGCTCATCGAATAAAGACTCGGGAGTTATGTTGATAAAAAACAATGATCTAATTGTATCTCCAGTTACAACTCATTTAAATATTAAGTCAATTTCAAGAAAAATTAAAAAAAATTTAATATTGGATAAAATAAAGACTATTTATAAATGGTATTTAAAAGTTCATAAAACAAAACCTAAAATTGCAATACTAGGTTTAAATCCACATAATGCAGAATTAAGAGAAAACTCAGAGGAGAAAAAAGAGATAATTCCAGCAATAAAAAGTCTCAATAAATTAAAAATAAATGTGAATGGTCCGTTTGTTGCAGATACTTTGTTCATTAAAAATTATAAAAATTATGATGTTATTGTAGGAATGTATCATGATCAAGTTTTGGCGCCATTTAAGACACTTTATAAGTATGACGCTATAAATTTAACTTTAGGATTAAAATATAAACGAGTATCTCCTGATCACGGAGTAGCAAAAGATAAAATACTTAAAAAAAAATCAAATCCAATGAGCTTAATTAGATGTATTAATTATTTACAAAGATTTAATAAATGATTTTTCCCAAGAAATCACTAGGACAACATTTTTTAATAGAAAAAAATATAATTAAAAAGATAATTAACCTTACTGATTTTAAAAATAAAGATGTTTTAGAGATAGGCCCGGGTAAAGGTGCATTAACAGATGAAATTTTAGAAAAAAACCCAAAATCATTAATATTAATTGAAAAAGATGTCTTGCTGGCTAAAGATTTGAAAAAAAAATATTTTAAAAAAAAA
>CEOK01196084.1_pt1 | contig 12402 bp, 11 predicted proteins | sample 427001 | NCBI WGS metagenome assembly CEOK01 (sample SAMEA2591108, study PRJEB7988) | marine metagenome | isolation source: saline water (ENVO:00002010), including | reverse complement strand
CGATTTAAATGAAAGTAACGAAAATTTAAAACCCTTCATTAAACAATTAAAAATTTACATTGAAAAATTGAACAATTTTTCAATCTGGATGAAAGAGAAGATTAAAAGCTCTAAAGATGATGCTAATGCTGCATCAAATGATTACCTTAAAGTTCTCGGTTATGTTGCAGTTGGGCATTCGTGGCTGAAAGTACTTGAAGTTTGTTATAATGACTATTCAAATAATAAAAACTTCTATGAAGATAAAATTCAAACAGCTAATTTTTATTTTAATAGAGTATTACCACGAGTTGAAAGTCATTTTTTATCTGCATCTTCCGGAAGTAAGTATATAATGGACTTCAAATTTAACTAAACATGAGCCATTACGATAAAAATTTAGATAAGAACAATGCTAATTTTGTTCCACTTACGCCACTATCGTTTTTACAGAGAGCAAAAGATATTTATCCTAATTATGAAGCAATAGTTTATGAAGATAGAAAATATACATGGACTGAAGTTTATAAAAGATGCATCAAATTTGCGAGTGCTTTAGAGAAAATTGGGATCGGTAAGGGTGACACCGTTTCATTTTTAGCATTTAATACGCCAGAGATTTTTGAGGCACATTACTCTGTACCTATGACAGGCGGTGTACTAAATACAATTAATATAAGATTAGATGCAAAAACTATAGCATATATTTTAGATCATAGTGATGCCAAAGTACTAGTTGTTGATAGACAACTACACACTGAGGTGAAAAAAGCATTAACTATTTTTAAAAAAAAAATTACGATAATTGATATAAATGATAAATTTGCTGATCAATCAAAATTAGAAAAGATAGGTGATTTAGAATATGAAGAATTTTTAAATACCGGTGACGAAAATTATGCCTGGAAGATGCCCGAGGATGAATGGCAAGCAATATCATTAAGTTACACTTCGGGAACAACAGGAAATCCAAAAGGAGTTGTTTATCATCATAGAGGATCATATCTAATGTCAACTGGAAGTGCAGCTGCTTGGAATATGCCTAATAGACTAAATTTTTTAACTATAGTTCCAATGTTTCATTGCAATGGATGGTGCTATCCTTGGACTGTTCCGATGTTACATGGCAGAACTATATGTTTAAGAAATATCGATATTAAGAAAATATTTGAATTGATTGATAAATATGATGTAACTCATTTTGGGGGAGCTCCGATTGTGTTAAATATGATTACTGGAGCAGCAGAGATTGATAGAAAAAAACTAAAACGCAAAGTTTATGTTTTAACTGCTGGCGCACCACCTCCAAGTGTAATTTTTAAAAAAATGAAAAATCTTGGTTTTGAGGTAATGCATGTATATGGTTTAACAGAAACTTATGGACATGTAACACAATGTGCATGGAATGACGAGTGGGATGGATTAGAAGAAGAAAAACAAAACGAAATAAAGGCTAGGCAAGGCGTAAGATATCCTAACACAGAAGGCGTTACGATAATGGATCCTGAAACTATGAAAGAAGTCCCAAGGGACGGTAAAACAATTGGCGAGATAATGATTAGAGGAAATGTTGTTATGAAAGGATATTTCAAAGATAAAGACGCGACTGAAAAGGCAATGAAAGGTGGCTGGTTTCATACAGGAGATTTAGCAGTCATGCATCAAGACGGGTATGTGAAAATACAAGATAGATCTAAGGATATAATCATTTCAGGTGGTGAAAATATATCTTCAATAGAGATAGAGAATACTTTAGCAAAACATCCTTCAGTATCGATTGCTGCTGTAGTTGCCAAACCTGATGAAAAATGGGGAGAAGTTCCATGTGCATTTATAGAAAAAGTTAAAGATAAACAGGTAACTGAGAATGAATTAATTTCTTTTTGTAAAGAAACTCTTGCAAATTTTAAAGTCCCTAAAAAAGTAGAATTTTGTGAATTACCGAAAACATCAACAGGAAAAATCCAAAAATTTGAATTAAGGAAAAAAGCCAAGGAGATTTAAACTGATTTTACACGTAAATAATAAAGACGTGTTCGTCTCTACTGGCGGCATGGAAATAGAAGAAAAAAAACCAACTTTACTACTAATGCACGGTAGCGGTTTAAGTCACATCGTTTGGTCACTTCATGAACAGTTCTATACTTCTCAAGGCTTTAACGTTTTATCAGTAGATTTGCCAGGTCATGGCGATTCTGACGGGCCAGCACTTAAATCAATCAATGAAATATCAGATTGGGTAAAAGAGCTTATGAAAGTTTCAAAAATAATTAAAATTAGTTTTGTAGGGCACTCACAAGGTTGTCTTGTTGGAATTGATTTTGCTTCTAGATATCCAGATCTAATTGAAAAACTAGTTTTAGTAGCCGGCTCTTATCAATTACCTGTTAATAAGGATCTTATAGATTTGGCAGAAGCAGGAGATGAAAAGGCTATATTATTGATGATGAAATGGGGATATGAGGGATCCAAAGCATTCATAGGGGGCAACCCGGTAAAAAAAATAATTAATTCATCTAGGGAAATTAGGGAAATTTTAGCAGTAGACTTAAATGCTTGTAACAACTACAAGAGCGGAAAAGAATCTTTAGAAAAAATAGAGTGTGGAACTTTATGTATTTTCGGGGATCTTGATAAAATGGTACCGTTAAATGTTGGGAACAAGATGGCTGAGAAAATAAAAAATACTGAAGTTAAGATCATTAAAAATTGTGGACATATGATAATTTTTGAAAGAGCTTTTGAAATGAGAAAATCTGTTCTGGAGTTTTTAAAAAAATGAAAAATTATTTTATATCAAAGTCGAGAAGATTAAGAGGAACACCTTATACTTCAAGGGTAGAAAAGCAAGGCGTTACAGCATATACAATTTATAATCATATGTTTCTTCCAACTAGATTTGGAGGTCCTTTAGAAGAACTATATAAACATTTAAAAGAACATGTTCAAGTTTGGGACGCAGCCGTTCAAAGACAAATCGAAGTAAATGGAAAAGATGCTTACAAATTAATACAGTTAATGACTTGCAGAGACCTTTCAAAAGCTAAAGTCGGAAGATGTTATTATGCTCCAATTATTGATGATAAAGCAAAATTAATTAATGATCCTGTAATTTTGAAATTAGCAGAAGACAAGTGGTGGATTTCATTATCTGACTCAGATGTTGAGCTTTTTGCAAAAGGATTATCTATTGGAAATAAATTTAAAGTAAATATTTTTGAAGCAAATGTTGATATATTTTCAGTTCAAGGCCCAAAATCATTTAAGCTTATGGAGAAAGTACTTGGACCAAAAATTAATGAATTAAAATTTTTTGGTTTTGATTACTTTGAGTTTGCTGGAAAAAAACATTTAATTGCAAGATCTGGCTGGTCGAAGCAAGGCGGATTTGAAGTATATGTTGAACACACTGAAGCTGGACTAGCTTTATATGATAAACTATTTGAAGAAGGTGATGAATTTAATGTTAAACCAGGTGCTCCTAATTTAATTGAAAGACTTGAAAGTTCTTTACTGTCTTATGGAAATGATATGGATTTAGGAGACAACCCACTTGAATGTGGTTTTGATAAATATGTAAATTTAGATAATGATATAAATTTTTTAGGTAAAGAAGAGTTAAAAAAAATTAAGTCTGAAGGAATTAAAAAAAAATTAATGGGAGTTAAAATTGATGCTAAAGAAATCTTTGTTACAGGCTCTATTAACTTATATGACAATAAAAATAATTTAATTGGGGAGCTAAGATCTGGCTCGTTTAACCCTATGTTTAATAAGGTTATTGGAATAGCCATGATAAATAAACCCTATTTTACTGAATTACCAGAATTTCATTTATCAATAAATGGAACCAAACACTCCGGAAAAGTTTGCGATTTACCTTTCATTTAGTATAACTAAATCATCATGGATATAGCAATAGTAGGCGCAACAGGAAATGTTGGAAGAAAAATTATAGAAGTCTTAGAAAAAAAAAACTTTTCTATAGATAAACTATTTCTAGTTGCTTCATCAAAAAGCGCAGGAACAAAATTAAAATTTAATAATAAAGACTTAAACGTTGAAAGTTTAGAAGGTTTTGATTTTTCCAAAGTAGATATCACTTTTTTTTCAGCTGGCGGTAAAATTTCAGAGAAGTATGTTCCTATTGCAGCAAAGCATTCAGTTGTCATAGATAATTCTAGCTTTTTTAGGATGGATCCTGATGTACCTTTAATAGTTCCTCAGGTTAATTCAGATGAGCTGAAAAACATGAAAAAAAATATAATTTCAAATCCTAATTGTTCGACTGCCCAACTTGTAATTATCCTAAAACCTTTGCACGATTTATTTAAAATTAAAAGGGTAGTAATTTCTACGTATCAATCTACATCAGGTGCAGGAAAAGCTCCAATGGATGAATTATTAGAACAAACAAAACTATTAATGGATAATAAAAAAATTATCTCCAAAAATTTTACTAAACAGATTGCGTTTAATGCGATCCCTCATATAGATATATTTGCTGATGATGGTTACACAAAAGAAGAAATAAAAATGATAAATGAGACAAAAAAGATTTTAGATAGTAAAATTGAATTAACCGCAACGTGTGTGAGAATTCCAGTATTAGTATCTCATGCCGAGTCAATAAATATAGAATTCGAAAAACCATTTACTTTAGAAAAAATTACTGAAATCTTAGATAATTCTGAAGGATGTAAAGTTTATGATCAAAGAAAAGATGGTGGATATATTACCCCAGCTGAGGCAGAGGGAAAGAATGAAACCTTTATTTCTAGAATTCGAAAAGATAATAGTAAAATAAATACAATTAATCTTTGGTGCGTTTCTGATAATTTATTAAGAGGAGCAGCTTTAAATGCTGTAGAGATTGCCGAAGCTTATGTAAATAGAAAACAATGAAAGATAACAATCCTTTATCACCACATATTCAAATATATAATTGGCATATTTCTTCGTTAGTTTCTATCTGTCATAGAATAACTGGAATAATTAATATAATCATAATAACCCTAATTTGTTTTTGGGTATCATTTTTATTTTTTGGAAATTCTTCTTATGAACTAATAAATAATTTTTTTGGAAACTTTTTTGGAAAATTTTTTATTATTGGAACGATTTGGTCTTTTTCCTTTCAAATTTTAAGTGAAGTAAGACATTTGTTTTGGGATATAGGATTAGGTTTCGAATTAAAAACCTCGAACATAACAGGACTACTGGTTATCTTTGGATCTTTCATATTAACTGTTTTAGTTTTTATCTTAGGAAGAGGTTTAATTTAGTGATTAACGCTACAAAAAAATGGATATTTTTGAAAGTAAGTGCAGCTATAATGGTTCCACTAATGGTTTGGTTTTTATTTGGCCTAGTATCAGTTTATGATAAACCATATAACGAAGTTTTATTGTTTTTTACCAGTCAGCCAAATAAATTTTTGTTTTCAATGTTCATCATTTTTGTATATTTTTATTCATCACTTAGTATTAGTGAGGTTTTTGAGGACTATATAGAGAATGAAAAATTAAAAAATGTCGCAAACAAATTACTATATTTATTTGCTATAACAGTTCCAATTATAACATTATTAGTATTATATAAATTAAGTTTATGAGTTCATATAAAATTATAGAGCATGAATATGATGTAGTTGTACTTGGAGCTGGTGGAGCCGGTTTAAGAGCAGCTGTTGGTCTGAGTGAAGCTGGGCTAAAGACAGCTTGTATTTCTAAAGTTTTTCCAACTAGAAGTCATACTTCTGCAGCCCAAGGAGGAATATCAGCAGCTTTAGGAAACATGGGAGAGGATGATTGGAGATGGCATATGTACGATACAGTCAAAGGATCAGATTGGTTAGGTGACCAAGATTGTATAGAGTATTTATGCAAAGAAGCTCCAAGAGCCGTTCTAGAATTAGAAAGATATGGAGTTCCGTTTAGTCGAACTAAGGATGGAAAAATTTATCAAAGACCTTTTGGTGGTATGACCAAAAATTATGGTAATGAAACTGTTCAAAGAACTTGTGCAGCAGCAGACAGAACAGGTCATGCAATATTACATACTATGTATGGACAAGCGTTAAAACATAATACAGAATTTTTTATCGAATATTTTGCTCTTGATTTGATCATGAAGGATGGAGAATGCAAAGGGTTAATTGCATGGAACTTAAATGATGGTACAATACATAGATTTAGATCTCATATAACAATTATTGCAACAGGCGGATATGGAAAGACGTATTATTCTTCAACTTCAGCACATACATGCACAGGAGATGGTAATGCTATGGTGCTAAGAGCAGGGCTTCCATTGCAAGATATGGAATTTATTCAGTTTCATCCTACTGGTATATATGGTCATGGCACCTTGATATCTGAAGGAGTAAGAGGAGAAGGTGGCTACTTGTTAAATTCCAAAGGAGAAAGATTTATGGAGAGGTATGCTCCTAAAGCTAAAGACCTAGCTTCTAGAGATGTTGTGAGCAGATCTATAGCAGTTGAAATTAATGAAGGTAGAGGAGTTGGCGAAGAAAAAGACCATGTACATTTACACCTTGATCACTTGGATCCAAAAGTAATTGAGGAAAGGCTACCAGGAATTTCAGAATCATCTAGACTTTTTGCAGATGTAGACGTTACAAAAGAACCAATACCAGTTGTTCCTACCGTACACTATAATATGGGAGGTATTCCAACAAACTATAAAGCAGAAGTTTTAACAGTAAACGGTTCAGAAAAAACAGTTCCAGGACTAATGGCAATTGGTGAAGCAGCATGCGTATCTGTCCATGGAGCAAATAGATTAGGATCTAATTCTTTAATTGATTTAGTAGTTTTTGGAAGAGCAGCTGCTAAAAGAGCAGCAGAACTAGTAAAACCTGGAACTCCTCACGAATCAGTTTCTGATAGTGAAACACAAAAATGTCTGGACAGGTTTGAAAAGTTGAGAAATGGCAATGGATCAAATAGAACAGCAGACCTAAGATTAGCGATGCAAAAAACTATGCAGTCTAAGTGTGCAGTTTTCAGAACTGAGAAAACTTTGAAAGAAGGAGTTGACGAAATTAGAAAACCTTTTGAAGGCATGGACTCAATTTCTGTCAAAGATAAGTCATTAGTCTTTAACACCGATTTAGTTGAAACTCTAGAATTTGATAACCTAATAAGACAAGCAATAGTTACAATAGATTCTGCATACGAACGTAAGGAAAGTAGAGGGGCTCACGCAAGAGAAGATTTCCCAAACAGAGATGATAATAATTATATGAAGCACACATTATCATGGAATAATGGAGGAAAATCAAAAATTTCTTATAGAGATGTACATAGATCGACTTTGTCCAACGATGTTCAGTATTTCCCACCACAGGAAAGAGTATATTAATAATGGTTCAGATAAATTTACCTCAAAACTCTAAAGTTGAAAAAGGTAAATATTACAAAGACAAAACAGGCTCAAAGAATATTAGAAAAGTAAATATCTATAGATGGGATCCGTCAACAGGTGGAAATCCACGTATAGATACTTACGAAGTTGATATGGATAATTGTCCATCAAAAGTATTGGATTTGTTAAATAAAATTAAAAATGAAATTGATCCATCAATTGCTTATCGTAGATCATGTGCTCATGGTGTCTGTGGTTCATGCGCAATGAATATGGATGGGAAGAATGGATTAGCCTGCACAAAACCACATAAGGAAATTAAAGGAGATATCAACATCTATCCTTTACCTCACTTAAAAGTTCAAAAAGATCTTATTGGTGACCTAAGCACACTATATAAACAATATCAATCTGTAGAACCATGGCTGAAAGTTTCTAAAAAAAATGATAACGGTGAAAATTTACAATCAATAGAGGATAGATCTAAATTAGATGGACTTTATGAATGCATTATGTGTGCGTGCTGTTCAACTTCATGCCCAAGTTACTGGTGGAATGGGGACAAATATTTAGGACCTGCGGTTTTATTACAAGCATATAGATGGATAATAGATAGCCGAGATGAAGATAGAAAAGAAAGATTAAAGAAAGTTGCTGATGAATTAAAACTTTACCGATGTCATACTATTATGAACTGTACAAACGCATGTCCAAAAGGCCTAAATCCTGCAAAAGCAATAGCATCTATAAAAAAAATGCTTGCAACAAGTTAATTACTTAATTAAACAATTTTAGCCATGAATTTAATACAGCATTTTGTAGGGGGTAAATTAATTGCTGGCTCTTCTAATAAAAAAGGGAAAGTTTTTAATCCTGCTACAGGGGAACAGCAGTCAGAGGTAATTCTAGCAAATACCTCAGATTTAGAAGAAGCAGTTTCAATTGCAAAAAGAGCTTTTGAGACTTGGTCTGAAAAGCCAGCTCTACAAAGAGCAAGAGTAATGTTTAAATTTAAGGAGTTGATTGAGAAAAATTCTGAAGAACTTACAGAACTTATAGTTTCTGAACACGGCAAAGTCTATGAAGATGCAAAAGGGTCATTAAATAGAGGTCTAGAAGTTGTAGAATTTGCTTGTGGTATTCCACAAGTTCTCAAAGGAGAATTTTCAGAAAATGTTGGTACTAATGTTGATAGCTGGTCTTTAAGACAACCTCTCGGAGTTGTTGCTGGGATTACTCCATTCAATTTTCCTGCTATGGTTCCAATGTGGATGTTTCCTATTGCAATAGCATGTGGAAATACTTTTATATTAAAACCTTCAGAAAAAGATCCTTCATGTTCAATAAGATTAGCTGAGCTTTTAAAAGAATCAGGTTTGCCAGATGGTGTTTTTAATGTAGTGAATGGTGATAAAGAGTGTGTTGATGCAATTTTAAAAAATAAAGATATCAAAGCTGTTAGTTTTGTAGGATCGACAGCAGTTGCAAAATATATTTATGAAAATTCTGCAAAAAATGAAAAAAGAGTTCAGGCATTAGGAGGAGCAAAAAATCATTTAGTTGTAATGCCAGATTGTGATATTGAAGGCGCCGTAAATGGATTAATGGGAGCAGCTTATGGATCAGCTGGTGAAAGATGTATGGCACAATCTGTTGCAGTAGCCGTTGGAAATATAGGAGATGAGTTAGTTTCGCGCTTGTCAAAAAAGGTGGAAGCTTTAAAAGTAGGACCAGGCATGGATAAGAATTCAGAAATGGGACCATTGGTAACTAAAGAACACCTAGATAAAGTAAAAAATTATGTAGAAATAGGGGTAAAAGAGGGAGCAGATTTAGTTTCTGATGGTAGAAATATAAAACTGCAAGGTTTTGAAAATGGTTTTTTTATTGGCGGCTGTTTATTTGACAAAGTTGAAAAAAACATGAGGATTTATAAGGAAGAAATATTCGGACCAGTTCTCTCAGTTGTAAGAGTAAAAACTTTTGAAGATGCAACAAAACTGATCAATGAACACGAGTATGGAAACGGTGTAAGTATTTATACAAGAGACGGTGATGCCGGGAGGACATTTTCAAGTAAAATTCAAGTTGGGATGGTTGGAATTAATGTTCCAATACCTGTCCCAATGGCTTTCCATAGCTTTGGTGGCTGGAAAAGATCATTATTTGGAGATAGTGCAATGCATGGAATTGAAGGTGTAAGATTTTATACAAAACTTAAAACAATAACTTCAAGATGGCCTTCAGGAATTAGATCAAATGCAGAGTTTGTAATGCCTATAATGAAATAAAATATGAAAAAAATATCTTTAATAGGGGCTGGCCAAATTGGAGGAACCTTGGCACATTTAATTGGCTTAAAAGAATTAGCAAATGAGGTAGTATTATTTGATATTGCAAGCGGAATAGCAAAGGGCAAAAGTTTAGATATTGCTCAATCTTCATCAGTTGATGGTTTTAATGTAAAAATATCTGGAACTGATGATTATAAGGACATCAAAAACTCAGATGTAATAATTGTAACAGCGGGAGTTCCAAGAAAGCCTGGCATGAGTAGAGATGATTTATTAGGAATTAATTTAAAAATTATAAAACAAGTTGCTGTGGGTATTTCAAAACATTCCCCTAATGCTTTTGTGATATGCATAACTAATCCTTTAGATGTTATGGTGATGGCTTTTCAAAAATATTCTAATCTTCCGGTTAATAAAATTGTAGGAATGGCAGGTATATTAGATAGTTCTAGATTTAAATTATTTTTATCATTGGAACTTCAAGTTCCAGTCAAAGAAATTGAAGCTATGGTAATGGGAGGCCATGGAGATACCATGGTACCTTTGCCAAGATTTACAAAAGTTTCAGGCAAACCTTTATTAGATTTAGTAAAGGAAGGAAAGATATCGTCTAAAAGATTAGAGGAAATAAACCAAAGAACTAGGGATGGAGGAGCAGAAATAGTGAAATATCTTGAAAATGGCTCAGCATTTTATGCCCCAGCTGCATCTGGAGTCCAAATGGCAGAGTCTTATCTTAAGGACCAAAAAAAACTTCTTCCGTGTGCAGTACATTTAAATGGAGAATATGGAGTAAAAAATATTTTTGCTGGCGCACCCGTGATCATTGGTAAGAATGGTGTAGAAAAAATAGACGAAATAAGCCTAGACGAAAATGAAAAAAAACAATTTATGCATTCAATAGATGCTGTTAAAAAACTGTGGGATGCTGCTATATCGATTGATAAAGATCTTTCTAAATAATAATGAACATACATGAACATCAAGCAAAAGAAATGTTAAAAAAATATGGCGCTACGGTTCCAGATGGAGTTTATGCATTTAATGTTCAAGACCTAATTGAAAAAGCAAAATCCTTAAAAACAGAAAAATTTGTTTTAAAAGCACAAATCCATGCTGGTGGACGAGGTAAGGCTGGAGGTGTTAAAATATTAGATACTTTAGAAGATTTAGCTGTTGCTGCAAAAAAATTATTGGGTAAAAAATTGGTTACTCCTCAAACTGGAGACAGCGGTAAAGAGGTTAAAAGGTTGTATGTAGAAGCATCTTCAAATATAGAAAAAGAATTTTATTTATCTTGTTTGGTTGATCGAGCTAACTCAAAAATTGCATTTATTTCAAGCGATCAAGGTGGCATGGATATAGAAGAAGTAGCTAGAAAAAGTCCAGATAAAATCTTAACTACCAAAATTGATTTTGCTAATGAAATTTCAGATAAAGATTGTGATGTAATAGTAAAAATTTTTAATTTAGATGCTGAGATAAATAATCAAGCTAAATCTTTAGTTAAGTCAATTTACAAAATGTTTATTGAAACCGATGCAAGTATGGTAGAAATTAATCCACTAATTTTAACTAAAGAAAATAAAATTATCTGTTTAGACGCTAAAATTAATTTTGATGATAATGCCCTTTTTCGAAATCCAGATATCAAAAAATTAAGGGATCTTAGTGAAGAAGATCCTTTAGAAATAGAAGCGAGTAAGCACGGTCTTTCATACATAAAATTAGACGGCAATATAGGTTGTATGGTCAACGGTGCAGGACTAGCAATGGCTACTATGGATATAATTAAACTTTATGGAGAGGAGCCCGCAAATTTTTTAGATGTTGGAGGAGGAGCTTCAAAAGAGATAGTAACAGCAGGATTTAAGATCATTCTATCTGACAAAAATGTAAAAGGAATTTTAATAAATATTTTCGGTGGCATAATGAAGTGTGATGTTCTAGCTCAAGGAGTTGTTGATGCTGCAAAAGAAATAAAAATAAGTGTTCCACTTGTAGTAAGACTTGCAGGAACAAATTTTCAGGAAGGTAAAGATATTTTGGAAAAATCGAACTTAAATATTATTTCTGCATCAAATTTGTCTGACGCAGCTAAAAAGATTATTAAAGAAATCAAGTAAAAATGTCCATTTTAATTAACAAAGATACCAGAGTAATTTGTCAGGGATTTACTGGATCAAACGGCACATTTCATTCTCAGCAATCTATAAACTATGGAACAAATATTGTGGGAGGGGTTACGCCAAAGAAGGGAGGCCAAATTCACTTAAGTAGACCAGTTTTTAATACAGTTGCTGAAGCGAAGAAGGCTACAGATGCAAATGCGACTATGATTTATGTTCCTGCTAAATTTGCTGGGGATGCAATTATCGAAGCTATTGAGTCGTCTATTGAACTTATTGTTTGCATTACAGAAGGGATTCCTATCTTAGACATGTTGAAAGTAAAGAATCACTTATTAAAATCTAAATCAAGATTAATTGGACCTAACTGCCCAGGCATTATAACTCCTGATGAGTGCAAAATTGGCATCATGCCAGGAAATATTCATAAAAAAGGTTCAGTCGGAATCGTATCAAGATCTGGAACTTTAACATATGAAGCAGTTTCACAAACAACAGAAAATGGACTTGGGCAATCAACTTGTATTGGCATTGGAGGGGACCCAATTAACGGCACAAATTTTATAGATTGCTTAGATTTGTTCTTGAAAGATCCAGAGACAAAATCAATA
>CEOK01125945.1_pt1 | contig 12406 bp, 13 predicted proteins | sample 427001 | NCBI WGS metagenome assembly CEOK01 (sample SAMEA2591108, study PRJEB7988) | marine metagenome | isolation source: saline water (ENVO:00002010), including | reverse complement strand
ACAGGCACATTCCGTACAGAAGAGTCTCAAGCCGATGGAAAATATCAGAAATGTGATTGCCGTAGCCTCGGGTAAAGGCGGGGTGGGCAAGTCGACTACTGCAGTTAATCTCGCGCTGGCATTATCTGCTGAGGGTGCGAAAGTAGGTATTCTGGATGCGGACATCTATGGCCCTAGTCAGCCGCGTATGCTGGGTATTTCCGGGCAGCCGGAATCAACCGATGGCAAGACCTTAGAACCCATGCAGGGACATGGCATCCAAGCGATGTCGATCGGTTTCCTGATTGATGAAGAAACACCTATGATCTGGCGTGGTCCTATGGTGACGCAGGCATTAGAACAGTTACTCAATGATACCCAGTGGCGGGATCTGGATTATCTGGTTGTTGATCTGCCACCTGGCACGGGTGACGTGCAATTGACATTAGCTCAAAAAATACCAGTCAGTGGTGCAGTGATTGTGACCACACCGCAGGATATTGCTTTGTTGGACGCACGCAAAGGTCTCAAGATGTTTGAAAAAGTTGAAGTCCCCGTGCTTGGTGTAGTGGAGAATATGAGTATTCATATCTGCAGTAAATGCCAACATGAAGAGCCCATATTTGGCACTGGTGGCGGTGTTAAAATGGCAGAGGAATACAATGTTGAGCTGTTGGGTCAATTGCCACTGGATATGCACATACGCGAACAGGCTGATGGTGGCGAGCCGACAGTCAACGCTATGCCAGATAGTCGGGTGACTGAAATCTATAAAGAAATTGCACGCAAGACTGCGGCAAAACTCGCTGCCAAATCCAAAGACTACAGCGCCAAATTCCCTAAGATTGTTATCCAAAATACTTAATACTTAATTTAGACAGGCTGGCATGCTATGTTGGCCTGTCTTTAAATATGCATCAGAGTTAGCTTAAGTATGGCAATCAAATCAGATAAGTGGATACGTCGTATGGCTGATGAGCATGGCATGATAGCGCCATTTGTTAGTAATCAAGTCAAACAAGCCAACGAGCATCGCATAATTTCATACGGGACCTCAAGTTACGGCTACGACGTGCGATGTTCTACTCATTTTAAAATTTTTACCAATATCAATTCTGCGGTAGTGGATCCCAAAAACTTTGCCTCTGAGAGTTTTGTCGACTTCGAGGGAGATGTTTGCATCATACCGCCTAATTCCTTCGCACTTGCCAGTACAGTGGAGTATTTTCGTATTCCTAGATCAGTGTTGACAGTCTGCCTCGGAAAATCGACTTATGCCCGCTGCGGTATTATTGTTAACGTCACACCACTAGAGCCGGAGTGGGAGGGGCATGTCACGCTAGAGTTTTCAAATACGACCCCATTGCCCGCTAAAATATACGCCAATGAGGGTGTTGCCCAAATGTTGTTTTTTCAGTCTGACGAGGAATGTCAGACATCATATAAGGATCGTGGCGGTAAATATCAGGGTCAAACTGGCGTCACCTTGCCCAAGACTTAACTCAGACAATTAACCAGTTAGCGAGGCTTAAAAAGGCGAATATCCCGACCACGTCAGTAATCGTGGTTAATATTACCCCGCCCGCCAAAGCTGGATCAATACCATAGCGACGCAGAGTCAGTGGAATCACCACGCCGGCAACCCCCGCACATATAAGATTGGCGGTCATGGCGAGGCCGATAATCGCGCCCAGCTCGATATCCCTAAACCACAATATGGCAATGACAGCCACCACCAGAGCCCAGACCAGGCCGTTCAATATACCTATACCCAATTCTCGGGTAAGGAGAACCAGCGAATTCGCTTGGCCTACCTGTTTGAGTGCTAAACCGCGGATCACCAGTGTCAGCGTTTGACTCCCGGCAATGCCTCCCATGCTGGCAACCACTGGGATCAGTACTGCCAATAAGATCAATTCCTCCAGGGTGGACTGAAACAAACTAATCACCCAGGCGGCTAGGAATGCAGTCATCATATTAATGCCTAACCATAACGCGCGTCGCCGTGCTGATTTGGTCACTGGCGCAAATAGATCTTCATCTTCAGATAAACCTGCCATGCTCATGACCGAGTGTTCTCCCTCCTCACGAATGACATCAACGACATCATCGATCGTGATGCGGCCCAATAATTTATGTTGTCCATCGATCACGGGTGCCGAAATTAAATCTAGGGTCTCAAAAGTATGCGCGACGTCGGCTGCAGATTCCGAGACGTTGATAGGTTCTACATTATCTTCCATCAGGTCACCAACCAGCATGCTGGGATCATGGGTGACGATGTCGGTCAGACGTAAGGTGCCGATATAGTGTTGATAACGATCAACCACAATCAAACTGTCCGTATACTCAGGCAGATTCTTGCGCAACCTGATATAACGCATGACCACATCCAGCGTGATATCCTTGCGTACCGTGACTATGTCAGTATTCATCAGGCCGCCTGCTGTGTCTTCATCATAAGACAGGACGGATTTGAGGCGTTGACGATCACTGCTATCAAGATTATTAAGTGCAGTATCGGTAACCGCTAGGGGCAGGTCAGATAATAAGTCTGCTAAATCATCCAGCTCCAATCCCTCAGTTGCCGCAACAAGTTGCTCTTGATCCATGATGTTGATCAAGCTGGAGCGAACCTCATCACCCACATACAATAGGATTTCTCCAGATTCATCATGATCCAGCATGTTCCAGATAAAGAAACGCTTGGACTGGGGAAGAGACTCTAATAGGAGTGCAATTTCTGCTGGGTGGAAGGCATTCAGAAGACTCGCGGCACGCTTCATTTCCCCGGTATTGAGGGCTTCAGTAATAACCTCTAGGTTATTGCGGACTGATGAAACAGGGGACTCTGACATTGTCTTGTTTTAACATCCTGAATGAAAAAATTTGCAACGCCAATGCAGTGTACTGATTAAAGAGGGGAATGCAAAACAAACATTGCTTACATAGTATTGTTCAATTCATCCACTAAAGTATGAATTTTAGCCGGCGATGTGGCGATACTGAGGATTTTTTTGACTGGAGTGTCCAGCCTGTCCAGGCGACTAGAATTAATGATTGCTTTTATCTCAAGCACAGTGGCTGGATGTGAACTGAAATGTCTCAGGCCCATACCCAGTAACAAGCGGGTATAGCGAGGATCACCCGCCATCTCTCCACACATGGCGACCGGGATATTGGCTTTTGCACCCGCCTGCAGGGTGATCTTAATTAATTTGAGCACAGCAGGATGCAACGGATCATAGAGATAGTTAACCGATTCATCAATCCGGTCGATGGCTAATGAATATTGAATGAGATCGTTAGTGCCAATCGAGAGAAAGTCGCATTGATTAGCGAATCGTTGGGCTAATAAGGCGGCAGCAGGGACTTCGATCATAATTCCGATAGGAATTTGAGCATCAAATTGTTTGCCTTCATCAGTCAATTCCTGTTTGGCCTGCGCGAGAACCTTGTAGCTGGCTGCCAATTCGTCTTCACTGGTAATCATGGGAAACATGATGCGGACTGGGCCATGAATAGAGGCTTGCAGGATGGCGCGCAACTGACACTTGAATAACTCCGTATCTTTAAGTGAGCGACGCAAGCCGCGCAAGCCTAATGCCGGATTTTGTACCATGGGGCCTTTATATTTTGGATCGAATTCTTTCTCTGCGCCTAAATCCAGTGTGCGAATTGTGACAGGTAGTCCTTTCAATGCCCGAATGACCTTTTTATAGGCGCTCAACTGTTCACTTTCAGAGGCCGGCTCGTCACGATCAATGTATAAAAACTCGGTTCTGTAGAGGCCCACACCCATTGCACCGCTGTGCTTGAGTGCCTTGATGTCGTCCGTCAGTTCAATATTTGCTTGCAGATCAATGTCAATTCCGTCTTGTGTTTGTGCGACGACATCCCGCAATGACTCTAATTTTCGGCGTTCATCTTTTTGCGCTTTACGTTTGCCCTTGTAATGCCGTACCACTTTATCGTCGACGCCCGCGAGTACCATGCCTTCGCCACCATCAATAATTATTTGCTCGTTACTATTGAGCAGTTGGCGCGCATCCTGAATACCAACAATGGCAGGAATACTCAGACTACGTGCGATAATTGCAGTATGTGAGAGCGGACCGCCCAATTCTGTGATGAAGCCAGCAATATTTTGATGTTGCAGTATGACGGTATCTGCTGGGGTTAAATCGTCAGCGACAATAATCGAGCCACGTAGTGTTTTAATTTCTTTTTCAACTTCATACTGATGATCAAACAGCATTTTTTGAATCAGGCTGATGACATGATCAATATCGTCTTGGCGAGTTCTCAGATACTCATCTTCCATTAGGTCAAAAACAGCAATCAACTTATCGCGCTGAAGTTTTAGAGCCCATTCAGCATTGCAGCGGTCCTCTTTAATGATATCGATCGGAGCACTAGATAGCATGGCATCATCCAGCATCAGCAAATGTGATTCTATGAATGCGGCAATATCTTTTGGTGCATCCGCTGGGATTGAATTTTGGATTTTTTTTAATTGTTTGCTAGCACGCTTGACAGCTGAGTTAAAGCGACTGATTTCATGCTTTATTTCAGAGGCGGCGATCTGACGTTCATACACCTCAAGGGAGTTACGATGTAAAACGTGCACATTGCCGATCGCAATGCCTTTTGATACACCCAAGCCACTTATGATTAATGACATTCTGCTGCCTCGTTATTCATGCTCTCCAAACCTGTCTAGGACTAGCTTTTTCAATTTAGCAATTGCGCTATCGGCATCATCGCCTTCGGCATACAGCGTGATTTCACTGCCTTTACTTGCAGCCAACATCATTACACCCATAATACTCTTGCCATTGACACGCTTGCTGTCTTTTTCGATTTCTACATGAGCAGCAAATTCACTTGCAACGCCGACGAGCTTGGCCGCAGCGCGCGCATGTAAGCCCAGTTTATTGCAAATAGTTACTTTTTCTTCAAGCATGATTTTTTTGGTCTTTAGACGACTAAGATTCCTTCACGACCACCACTAATCGCCTTGTTTATTAACTCATCTGTACTCGCATGAGAATAATTGAGTAGCCTGATCACCATCGGTAAGTTTACCCCAGCTATGATATTTATTTTTGCATGGTGCGCATAGTGGTGAGTTATGTTGCAAGGTGTTGCCCCATATAAATCCGTCAGTATGAGTAGCTCAGTATTATCAGCTAGCGCATCAACCAGTCGCTGTATTTCGGCGATCACTGTATCAGGTTCACAATCGTGTGAAATAGGCACACTATTACACAGCATCGGTAATTCGCCGCCAAAGGTTGCACGGGCCGAATCCAGAATCTCAGCGCCGATACGACCGTGAGTAACGAGTAATAGATTAACTGCCATTATTCAAATTCTCTGTGTCGTATTGAAATTGGATAGTTCAAGTGAGTCTCTAGTAATTCAGCGATGCGGTTTGCGCAGTACACTGAACGATGATGTCCGCCTGTACAGCCGATAGAGATGGTCAAATAACTACGGTTTTCATGCTCGAATAAATCAATCCAACGCCGGATAAAATCATGGATGGACTCAATCATAGCCGCAACCTCTTCATTTTGACTGAGAAATTCAATCACAGGTTGATCTTTACCAGACAGATTGCGTAACGCCAAATCCCAGTGGGGATTAGGTAAACAGCGCACATCGAACATGAAGTCTGAGTCACTGGGGACACCATATTTATAACCAAACGACTGCAGCACTATAGTTAATCGGGAGGAATTTTTTGCCACAATCAGCTGATTGATCAACGCACGCAGCTGGCGCACATTTTTCCTGGTCGTATCAATAGTCAAGTCAGCGTTTTCAGCAATGCCGGCGAGTAAATCTTGCTCTAGCGTAATAGCTTTGATGAGGGGCGTATCGTCATCCGTTAAGGGATGTTTGCGCCGTGTTTCACTGAAGCGCTTGATGAGGGTATTTATTTCAGCACTGAGAAATATAATTTCAATGGGTTGATTATTTTCTTTCAGGGTCTGTAATGTCGAGGCAAGACTATCGATCTGCTGACCGGCACGCGCATCGATACCAATGGCAATTTTTTTATGATGTGGGTTTGGATCGTTAAGGCATTGCTCGATGAATGTTGGCAATAAGGTGATTGGTAAATTATCAATGCAGTAAAAATCATCATCCTCCAGAGTGTCTAACGCAACTGATTTTCCCGAGCCGGACAAGCCAGAGATGATGAGGATTTTCACGCCGAATCCTCTTCGATGGATTGTTGTTGGCGTTGGATAAAAATGTCGGCAGCATCATAACCTTTAATAGAGAGGAGATGATTCCTTACTGCTGCCTCCGCCAATACCGACAAGTTACGACCGGCCGCAACAGGCAGGTTAATGACAGGGATTTCCAGACCCAGCACATTCATGGTCTGCTTGGGCGTTGATAAGCGCTCCTCAGGGCTGATTGAGCTCATACTGGTAAGATGAATGATAAGACGCAGATACTTACTCAATTTAATGGAGCTGTCGCCGTACATTTCACGAATATTCAATACGCCCAGACCGCGCACTTCGAGAAAGTCCCGCAGCATTTCTGGGCAGGATCCGAGTATTATATTGGGTGCGATGCGCATAAACTCCGGCGCATCATCTGCGACCAGTCGATGCCCTCTTGATACCAGTTCGAGTGCCAATTCACTTTTACCTAGACCACTCTCGCCAGTCAGCAAAACGCCGAGACTTAATAACTCCATGAATACGCCATGAATAATGACTTTGTCTGCCAGCTCATGAGACAGGAAGTAGCGCAAATGAGCGATTACCTCGGTGGATGATAGGGGGGAACAAAAAATGGGTATCTTATTTTTATCAGCCAGGGTTTTTAGCCCGTCAGGTGGAGTCAGTAAATCAGTAAAAACTATCGTGACTGTGTCCGAACCAAGCAATCGTTCACATACTTTTTCCCTTTCAGCCGCACTCACAGAAAGCAAGTAGTCGAGCTCAACTTTGCCAATGATCTGGGCTTGATTGGAATGAATCAAATTGAAGTAGCCCACCAAAGTAGCGGCATCATCGCTGAAACTGTGATGTGAGAAGGGTTGATTAAGATGATCTGCGCCACACCATAGCGACAGCTGCAACTGATTGCCGAGAGAATCGAGGATTGATTGTGGTGAAGTTTGCGCTTGCATTAAGTCTCAATCCACGGGTTGATGGGTTTCAAGCAGCGTTCTTGTCTGTTTTTTGGATGAATATATCAAGTATTTCTTGGGCGGAATGGGCACTAATCAATGTTTCTCGAGTGACCCGATCAGAGAGAAACTCGGCCAGGCTGGCGAGCGCTTGAAGATGTTCATTGTCAGCCTCACTGGGGACCAGCAAGGCACATATGAATGATACCGGCTGATCATCCTGCGCATCGAAATCGACTGGGTGATCCAGCTTGATGATCGCACAGCGTATTTTGTCCAGGTGATCGACACGACAGTGCGGTATGGCCATGCCCGCACCGAGTGCGGTCGAGCCTAATCGTTCTCTGGCGACCAGGCCTTCGCTAATGTGTGTGGCGCTAATCTCGGCCAAATCAGTAGCTAATAATTCACCCAGTAGCTCGAACACCCGTTTTTCACTGCTTACGTCTGACTGCAGTGAGATTCGGCTTAGGTCTAGGTAAGCTGAAAAGGAAACATTATCCATAATGATTTTAGTCAGGTGCGAAATTCCTGTGCGCACCCTCAGCGTTGTGATGATCCTTTATTTTCTCTTTATGTTTGACTATTTGTCTATCTAATTTATCAACTAATTGGTCTATAGCTGCGTACATATGGTCAGAACTCGCATTAGCAAAGATATGATTGCCACTGACCAACATAGAGCCCTCAGCTTGATGGCGTTTTTTTTCGATACTGAGGACTACATGAGTATTGATGACATGATCGAAGTGTCTCTCAAGGCGTTTGAGTTTTTCGTTAACGTAATCACGCAGTGGTGTGGTGATGTCTAGATGCTGACCAGTTAATTCTATTTGCATATTGCCTCCTTATAAAACCAAAGGGGTTGAAGCTAGGGCAGATTGCCTGGCGCGCTTGTCAGTATGTCTTAATTGTTATTTTGCGCGTGCTCTCTGTAACTCCTACTGTATGCCAGCCGAGGCCAATGCTCAAGCACTCAATTGTCCACATGCGTGCCCGCCGCAACCATTGTCTAACTCCGGAATATTCACTTAACTCATTGTATTTAAACTGGATGTGATTAAATCTGTTTACGCTCGTTGGATGGCGGTATGTTCAACGCCTCACGGTATTTGGCGACCGTTCGGCGCGCCACTTTAATTCCCTTTTCTTCTAGAGTTTTGGCAATTTTACTGTCACTCAGAGGCTTGGCTGAATTTTCTTCATGGATGAGTTTTTTCAGCATCGCACGGATAGCGGTGGCCGAGCACATGCCGCCATCAGTTGTTCCAACATGGCTGGAAAAGAAATATTTGAATTCAAAGATACCGCGTGGTGTGTGCATATATTTGTTCGTGGTCACACGCGAGACGGTTGATTCATGTAACTCCAGTTGTTCGGCTATTTCTCTCAGCACCAGGGGTTTCATCGCTTCTGGACCCTGCTCAAGAAATGATTTTTGCTGTTCAATAATAGCGGTCGCGACGCGCAGCAAGGTTTCATTGCGGCTGTGTAAACTTTTGATGAACCAACGTGCCTCCTGCAGCTGAGTGCGCATGTAATTATTTTCCGCGCTGTTATCGGCACGCTTGATCATATTTGAATACAGAGAGTTGATGCGCAACTTAGGTGCAACCTCAGTATTCAGCTCGATGCGCCAGCTGTGTTCATCTCTTCTAACGGTAACATCGGGGATCACATATTCGGTGTCACTAGTACTAATCTGCGCACCCGGACGCGGGTTGAGCGACTGGATAAGGTCAATAATGTGATGCAACTGAGCTTCAGTCAGCTCTAATTTTCGCTCTATCAGACGAAAGTCTCGTTTACTGAGAGATTCAAGATGGTCGCGCACGACCAGCTTAGCCTGATCGAGTAAGTGTGTTTTAGGAGCTAACATATTGAGCTGGATAGATAAGCACTCCACCAGGTCCTGGGATCCGCTGCCAAGCGGATCCAGATGTTGGATTAAATGTAGCACTGCCAACACTTCGTCTAATTCAAGGTCGGCCAGATCGTCCGATAAATCAGCATAAATGCTCTCAACACTATCGATCAGATAGCCATCATTATCTATCTCATCGATCAGGGTGATACCAATCGCCCGATCAGTATCGCTCAAATGCAGCAGATCAAACTGTTGCATCAAGTGGGTGTGTAAATCCTGACTGGATGTGCTCTGGTTGGCATAAATTTCAGGCTGAGGCTCCTGCGGTGTTTCGCTATAAATGGTTGATTCCTGGTAGACATCTTCCCAACTGCTGTCGACAATCAGTTCGCCATCAATCTTTTCTTGGGCGACATCTATTTCCTTGTCTTCCGCAGACTCATTGCTAGCCGCATCGGTGCTATCGGTGCTAGGTTCGATCGCGATGTCATTGTCCTCATCCTTTTCCAACATAGGATTGGTCTCAAAGATTTGTTGAATTTCCTGGTGTAATTCAACTGAGGAGAGCTGCAACAGTTTGATTGCTTGTTGCAGTTGTGGCGTCATCGACAAAGATTGTCCGATACGTAATTGGAGCGAGGGTTTCAGCATTAATTATGGCTCGATTTTTGCTTAAGAGTACACCTAGGATAGTTACATACTCTAGCCAAAAGCGAAAGCGTGGAATATATGCTTTTGCTGTGGTTATTGTTTATGCAACTGTTGATGGATTGCGCTTGCTTGCTGCTGACTAATACCTAGAACTGTCACCAGATCAGACTCACTGGCACGCATAATCGCGCGCATGCTGCCATAGTGATTGAGAAGTTTGCTTATACGTTTTGGTCCCAGTCCATTAATATTGTGCATAGGGTGGGTGGGTAGCTCAAAGTCATCCCCCAGATAGACATCTCGAACCCCTTGCGTGTGAGTGAGTTCATGCGGCGTGCCGTGGGCGAGTAGCTTGCCATCATGGAGGATGTAGGCTCGCGTGCACATGGCTAGGGTGGCGCGCACATTATGATCAGTAATAAGTAAACCGATACCCTGATCACACAGTTTTTCTAACAGTTTCTGAATCTCTTTTACAGACACAGGGTCGACCCCTGCAAACGGTTCATCAAGCAGGATAAACTTTGGTTCTATCGCCAGCACCCGCGCAATTTCAACGCGTCGCCGCTCACCGCCCGATAAACTATACCCCTTGTTATTTCTGATATGTTCGATTTGAAAGTCTTGCAATAACTGCTGACATAAATTGCGTTGAGTCGGTCGGTCCAGTTCTTTACGCAGTTCCAAAATGGCCATTAGGTTCTCTTCTACAGTCAGACCACGGAAAATTGAGGCTTCTTGCGCTAAGTAACCGACACCATGTAGTGCTCTCGCATCGATTGGCAGATCAGTAAGGTCCTGTTGATTCAGGCCTATTGTGCCCTGATCCGCACGAATTAGGCCTACCAGCATGTAGAAGGTAGTCGTTTTACCGGCCCCATTGGGCCCGAGTAAACCGACAATCTCACCGCTGCTTACTTCGATATCGACGTCACTGACAACCTGCCGTTTTTTATACTGTTTAGCGAGCTGTTGGGCCCATAAGCGATGATTATTGCTCATCATCAAAAGTTTTTGATTGCGGCATGATGGTGATATTCACCCGATCGGATTGAGTACCCGTATCCATCAGACCGAGCGCGGTCAGATACTTGATATAGTCACTTCGTATAACGTTATCGAGTTCTGTGATCTTGGCGCGCCGAAACAATTCGATCTTCTTTTCTTTTGCGTTATGGATCATTTCCTCCGATTCAGCATAAACGATGTCGCCGTCATCATTCGTCTCCTGATAGGTAGCCAGGTCACCAATGGCGATCATTCTCAGAACCTCATTATCTTCGGTATAGACAGTAATTCTGTCACCTTTGAGGATTGTCGTACCTTGGATCATTTCGACATTGCCGACATACACACTAATGCCTGTTTTATCATTTAACTCAGCCTTGTCTGCACTGATATGAATGGGTTGCTCACTGTCATCAGAACGGGCATGGGCGAGGCCTAATACTGAACATGCCAGCATGATTGTGCACAGTCGGATGAAGGAGGATGCGATATTCATAGGCGTCGTTTATTGTAAGTTATAGTTTAAAGCGGTAGTTAACAGACCTTTGGCGTCGAGGATCAGTTCACATACTTCCCGGACGGCACCATGGCCGCCATTAGTATGCGTAATATGATCAGCGTGTTGTTTTACCCAGTCATGTGCATCGGCCACGGCAATCGCCAGACCTGACAAGCGCATTGCTTGCACATCAATGATGTCATCGCCAACAAAGGCGACTTGTTCAGGACTGATATGTTTGGCCTTGATCAAAGCATTGAAAGCGGTCTTTTTATCGATATGTCCCTGCAGAATATCGGTGATTCCCAATTCGCTCATACGCACTTCTACCGCGCTAGATTGGCGGCCTGATAAAACAGCCACCTGCACACCATAGTGGATGAGCATGCGCACACCATGACCATCGCGCACATTAAAGGCCTTCGTTTCTTCGCCTAAGTGATTGAGATAGATGCGGCCGTCGGTAAATACTCCATCGACATCAAACACGACCATTTCAATAGTTTCAGCAAGTTGCTTAAGCTGTTGTTGAGTGAGTGACATCAGACGATTCCTGCGCTCAAAAGGTCGTGCATGTTGAATGCGCCAACAATCTCGCGTTCAGCATTGACCACGGGTAGGGCATTAATTTTATTCTTTTGCATTTGTTGCAGGCTGTCGACCGCCAAGTGATGACTGTGGGCAACCTGACATTGACTATTCATCACGTCCTGCATATTGGTGGTATGTAAATCTAAATCATTTTCCAGCAAACGTCTTAAGTCACCATCGGTGAAAATACCCACTAAATGATTATCTGCATCACTCACGGTAGTCATACCCAAACCTTTACTACTGATTTCGAGGAGACCATCTTTGACCGGCTGATGCTGTTGTACGTTGGGAATAGCCTCGCCTGTGTGCATAATATCCTGCACCTTGGTAAGTAAACGCTTGCCTAATTTGCCACCTGGATGAGAACGGGCAAAATCTTCCTCATCAAAGCCACGGGCATTAAGCAAACAGATTGCCAATGCATCCCCCATAGCGAGCATGGCGGCGGTGCTAGTGGTGGGAGCAAGACCAAGTGGACAGGCTTCCTGGGTGACGGAGACATCCAGCACGCAGTGACTGTTGACAGCTAAGCTGGATTTGAGGTTACCCGTCAGGGTGACGATAGGACATGTCATTGCCTTAAGCGCAGAGAGCAGCGTGAGTAGCTCTTGTGATTCACCAGAATTAGACAGCATGATGACTGCGT
>CEOK01039160.1_pt1 | contig 12408 bp, 10 predicted proteins | sample 427001 | NCBI WGS metagenome assembly CEOK01 (sample SAMEA2591108, study PRJEB7988) | marine metagenome | isolation source: saline water (ENVO:00002010), including | reverse complement strand
AAATGTTTGAAAAATTAAATCAGTCATTTTCTTTGATAATTCTGGTGAAGGACTTTTATAGCCTAGCTCAAGGAAAGAAGTATTGGATTTTTTTGCAACATGAAGATTCCCAAAAAAAGTTTCATATGCATTATAAAATTCTTCTGGAATATCTGTATTCAAATTTATTCCTTTTTCAAGATTAAAATTCTTTTTTTCAAATAATGGGATCAATTTATGATTGTTTACCAAAATAGCTTCGATCACTCCATCATCAATTGCCAGGAAATTAAAATACGCTATGGATTCTAGTTTAGCTAAAAGTTCTTTTTCTGGAGACTGAACGTTTTGATTTATACCGAGGAACTCTAAGGCCTGAGAATTTTGGTTCAGTTGTTCTTCAGAATTGCCTATTTCAACTAAAGCATTAGAAAGGTATATATTTTCTCTCGTGTATGAATAAAAAATAGAAATTAAACTAAAACAAAAAACTACAAGTAAAATGAAGATTTTATTTAGCCAAAATAGCTTGAATAATGAAAATAAATTTAATCCTTGTTCAGAGGTAATAATTGATTCATTTTCTTCTAAAAAATTCATTTATATTTTTCCCAGGGTAGAATAAAAAAAGTTTTTGTCATCATAACTTTTTAAATTTGTTTTTTGTCCCCAACCATCATACAAAAGTTTCTTTGATTTTTTTTGAAGCCAATCTAAAAGGATAATATCAGAATTTTTCTCATGGTTATTTAAAATAAATATAGCGTCGGCTTTTTCAATGGAAACTAAATTTTTATAACCTAACTGGTTTACTTTTTTTGAACCAATCTCAAAATCTTTTACCCATAAGTTTTTTACTCTGTTTTGAATTAAATCACAAAAATCAACTCCAGTTGAAAATCTGTGGTCATCTGTTTTTGGGAATCCTTTAAAAGCTATACCGATGACCAAGATATTTAGATCAGATAATTTTAATTTATTGCCTCTAGAGAATTTAATTAATGATCTATAGGGCGATTTTGCTGCATGTTCATTTATTTCTCTGGAGAAAGAACCGGACTTAGGTTTTGAACTAAGTTTCTTAGAAGGATTAGAATAAATAATTGGATCTTTTGTTAAGCAATATCCGCCAACGCCTGGAGATGGTAAAGCGATATTTGATCTTGGATATTCATAATTTACCTGCTCAATTAATCTTTTTGAATCAACTTCTATATCCTCACACATATTTGATATTTCATTCGCAAAAGCAAAACTTAAATCTCTGTAGGTATTACAAGCTAATTTTGATAATTCTGCAGCTTCAATAGAATCCATCAATACTAAATTATCAAAGACTAAGTTAAGGAAAGTTCTTGAAATTTCGTTGCAATTTTTAGAAAAACCGGAGAAGAGCTGAGGTAAAGTTTTAAGTTCATCCAATGCATTACCTTCAACTGTTCTTTCAGGAGCAAAACAGTATGACCAATCAACTCCGCATTTCAAATTAGATTTTTTCTCTAGGTAAGGAATAATTGATGATGCAGAGGAGCCAAGAGGAATGGTCGATCTGATTACAACCACCGAATTATTTAATCCTGCGCAAATGATGTTATCTAATACTTCATAGATATGACTAAGATCGGGTTTATTTTTTTTTGTTAATGGAGTTCCAACTGAAATAATATAATAAGAAGATTTCTTTAATTTATTTGAAAAGATAAGTCTTTTTTCTTTGGAATTAATTTTGATATTTTCTTGCAGATGAGGCTCATAAAAGTGGGGCTTGCCTCGCTTAAGATCGCCAATTATTTTTTTATCTTTATCAATTGCATGAACTTTGAAATCTTTACTTGCAATATGACATGCAACTGTGAGGCCAACAAATCCCATGCCTATTACAGATACAATGGTTTCTTGATCAACATCGGAATTGAAAATCTCCTTATAGGAAATTGCACCAACAATTTTTTTGTTTTCATTTGTTATAAAAATATCTTCGATATTTCTTTTCCTTTTTCTTAAGTTTTCTTTCAACGATTCAAATTCTCTATTTTTAAGCTGCTTAATAGTCAAAAAAACAGGATTTTTATTCATACAAAGCTTAATTGATTCATCCATAGAATCATTTTCTGCAAAATATCTTCTCAAATCGCCATCAGTTAAAGCTCCTATGAGCTTTTCATTTTTATCAATGATTGCAAAAAAATTAGGCAGGAAATTAGATTTAGAATTTCTTTTAATTCTTTTAAGAGAATCTCTTAAAGTGAAATTATCTTTTATTGTAAGTACTTTTTTCACAAACTATGTGTCTGAAACTGCTCTGCCCTTTAATTTTTCCCAGTCTCTTTCAGGTCTTACTTCTAAGTTTGTTTGCCAAGATCCTTCAACAACGTTCAAGTTCACCCCTATTTCCTTTGAAAAATGAATTAAAGCCTGTACGTCTTTAGGAAAACATGATCCACCATAACCATTTTTTCCATCAGGTCCTGGAACTTGGCAGTGAGAATGGCCAACTCTTCCGTCTCTTAAAAAACCATCGATAACAGTATCCCAATCTGCATTAACTTTGTCAGAAATTAATTTCATCTCGTTTAGAAATGAAACCTTAGTTGCGAAATAAATGTTTGCCACATACTTGATAAGTTCAGCAGAAGAAAAATCTGTTTCAATTACAGGCATGGACTCACCAAATCGATGTTTGAAAAGTTCAGCAACTTCCTGTGTATTATCTTTTTTTCCTCCAAGAATAAATCTTGTTTGATTTATAAAATCAAAATTTGCGCTTCTTTCAGTCAAGAATTCAGGATTAAAAACTAATCTAAGATCAGGATATTTTTTTTGATAATTTGCAGTCGTTCCGGGGACTATAGTAGATCTTAGTAGAACAATTGGATTGTTATCTGTTTTTTTTAGTTCAAGGTTTATCTCTTCTAGGCAGTTATCAACAATTGAGAGATCAATTGATCCATCGAATCTAGATGGAGTTGGAACTGAAACAAAGATAACGTCTGAAGAAGTAATTACCTCTTCTAAGGAATTTGCAGATTTTTCTGGATCTTTATCAAAAATGTAAATATTGTAGTCAGCTCCGCAACCGTGCCCAAAACCAAAAGCTACAGCTGAACCTACAAATCCCCTTCCTATAATTCCTATATTTTTGATCATCTTTTTCCTTCATCTAAAAAATGTAGTGCATATTAACATTTGTATAAAAGTTTTCACCAAAATCTAGTCTGTAAAAAATAAAATATTTAACTGTAAAAATAATATAATGCTTGGGTTGTGAGCGTTTGGAAAAAAGTTATCTCATCAAGTGCCATCTATTTGGGTACAAGATTTTCATTTGGTATTTTATCTAATTTCATTTTTTACTATATTTTTAGCCCCACTGCTCTTCTTTTAATCAAAAGAGCTGAGTTATTTATGAGCCTTCCAGTAATTCTTAATTTTGGAGCTTCCAAATACTTAGCTACTAAAGGAATAAAAGGCGAATTAGATAAAAGCTTAATTTCAAATTTTTTAATATTGAAAATTACAACTTACTCGGTCTTAGTTTTATCCTTATTTTTCTATCAAGATTTAAATCTAAAAATTATTGATTATGTTTTATTAGGAATATTGCTATTTCTCGGAATTCTTGCAAATTATTTCAATAATCTTTCATATCTTCAGGACAAGGTTCATTATTTTATTAATGGCCAATCTATAATTACAGTCTTTAGTCCGGCTTTTGTTTACGGATTCGGATCTTATTTTGATTTCAGCGGGTGGATAATCTATTCGATAATATTTCAAATTATAAATCTTTTGTACCTCTTGAGAATTGCGAAAAAGAAATTTTTTTTGATTGATTTAAAATTATTCTCTATAAAAAAATTGTATCAAATTTTAAGAAATTCTTTTTTCCTTGATTTAAATTCTAGACTAGAAGCATTATTTGAGATATTTATCTTCTTCTTTTTAACAAATTTTATTTCGATTACCGAAAGTGCGATCTTAGTTTTTATTTCTAGAACCTCAAATTCAATTGCAAAGTTAGCAGGAAGTACGGTAAATAAAAAAATAAGTCACTCAATAGTTTCTTTAACGAAGAATAAGTTTGAACTAGCTGATCTTAAAAAATCTTTTGGTTTTCAATCAGTCGGATATTTCTGCATGTCTATTGCCATATCTATTGTGTATGGATTATTTGTATTCTTATTCATTGAAAATTTTAAAGATTATTCTCATCTTATTTTTCTCTCAGGATTGATAAGTTATATCAGATTGATAAATGCAAATATCATTTTATTTTTGTTTGCCAGAGGTCTTTATCAAGATATTAGAAACATATTCTTTCTTTCTTTATTTATATATGTATTAAATGTTCTTTTTCTTCTGCTAGAAGGCAGTGAAATCAATTTTTTTCATATTTGTTACTCTCTAGTACTCATCTCTATATATAAGTTAACTGTTTCTTTTGTATTTTTAGTTAAGGCTTTAAATTCATTCAATATTTTGAACAATCTTTTTCCATCATTTTTTTTGATGTTAGGCTTGTGTTCTTTATCTCTTTACGATAAAGAATTTTTAAATATTAATTTTTACTATTTTTCCTTATTTTTTTTGATGATAGGTATTTTTATGATTAAAAATTTCATTCTAGATGCCTTAGATTTTTTAAGGGTGATAAAGAGTACTTTAATAAACAATGATGCTAATCTTTAAAGGACTTTTTCTTATTTTTTCTAAAAACCATTAGATGCTGGATAGATTCTTCAAAGAACTTTATTTATTTTATTTGTTAGAATTTTAATTTGAGAGTCTTAAGTATAATTTTGAAGATTCTGTTTCTATGATTATAAATTTTTTTATCAAAAATAGATAAATTAATGATTAGTTTTCCGTCAGATTTGATTAATTAAATAAACCCCAAAATTCCTCAAAATTTTCATTAAATGATTTTGAATTCTCTATTGCTTTATTCTTAATTCCGTCTAGATACTCTTTATCTGACAGTTTATTCAAAAGTTCATTAAGTGATTCGGTATCGTCATAAATAATGGCACTTCCCTTTATTTCATCTGGAATAGGTTGATGTGAGGGTAAAATCAGAGGCTTGCCATATCTAATCGCATCGAAAAGTGCACCAAGATTTCTATCTATGGCTCTCTGACTATTTTTTAATTTTTTAATAGGAGCAAAAAGAATATCGCAATTTTCTATCTCTTCATTAAATTTATCAGTAGGAATAAAATTGTCACTATTTAGAAAATTTTGAGCATAGCCCTTTTCCTCGATTTTTATTGCAGAAAGGAATGAATTTTTATCGTAAGATCTTCCTAGAAAGTTAATATCGAGATTAGCAATTTTTTCTAGCCCTGTAATCCAATTATAGTCCCTTCTTCTTAGATCAACTCTTCCAGGAATTATTACCTTGGTTATCTTATTGTTTTTATTTTTTTGAGGTACTTTCAAATTAAAAGTTGCATTTGGAGCAAAATAAACTTCCTTGTCTGTCTCTTTTTCTAGTTCTTTTTTTACGAGGGTGGAGAAAACAAAAAATCCCTTTGAGCGATCCAATAACTTTTTCCATAGTAACCGATCAACTTTTTGAAGTAAGGTAAAGGGAGAGTGATATTTAAATCCATTAACGAAATGAGTTGTGATATAAATTTTCTTATGCCTTAACTTCAGGTAGAAGAAGAAAAATCTTATCAATAGATACAGAGTTTCTTTAAAATATTCTCTTATTGAATTCTTTAGAAATTTCAATTGAAATACTCTGTCTGCGACTACTACGCTTTCAAATTCAAATAAAAATAGTTTTAAGAAATTTAAAATAGAAAAATGTAAAAAATAGATTTTAGGGTTTAAATTTAAAGATATTTCAATAGATTTCTCAGGCGCAAATAATACAATCCTTTTATCTAAGTTTCTTAAATATGGCTCAACAGTTGTCCAATGAGTTGATTTGGGTTCTAGGATAAGAATATCAAATTTTTTTTTCAAAATAATTCAGGGCTCTTTTAATTCCATCTTCAAAAGAAATTTTGGGTTTAAATTTCATCTCGAGTTGTAGAGTTGTGTCTCCTCCTCTAGCAAAAACTCCTTCAGGCTTGCTCGATGTTCCTGAAACTTCAGGATTAAACCCGGCTAGATTCGAAGCTAGGGAGGCAAATTCTTTGAAGCTTGTTAATTTTCCAGTAGAAAGGTTTACTGCGTCATTGGACTCCATAATTTCCATCATAGAAAAAATTCCATTTATACAATCGTCTATGTGAATAAAGTCTCTCATTTGATCTCCTGACCCCCAGACTTTGATATCTCTGGACCCTTTTTGCTCCAAAACCCTTTTACAGATGCTGGGAAAAGGATAGCTTAGATCCTGATCTTCTCCATATCCAGAAAATGGTCTGAAAATGACTGATTTTATCCCATGTTTTTCATATGCAAGTTTAGAAAGATATTCATGAGTCAATTTTGCCCATCCATATGATAAATCCGGCATTCCAATATCTCCTGATAAATCAATATCATCTTCTTTGAGTAATCTATAGTTATCATAGGTTTGCAGATTAATTGGATAAGCTGCGCTAGAGCTGAAACATATCGAATTATCAGGTCTTGAACTAGCAGTCCATTGCCAAAAATGAGAATCTATTGATAAATCGTCAGCTACAGATAAAGGAAAGTCTTCAATCATCAGTCTCCCTCCAACCATAGCAGCAGCATGAAAAACGTTGTCATATTTTTCATTCATATTAGCTAGAAAAAAATCTCTACAATCAACTTTATAAAAATTAAACGCTGAAAAATCTCTTGGATCAAAGTCAAACCATTTATCAAGTTCTAATCCTCCAGTAAGAGGAATAATTGGATCAACACAATCAACCTCATACCCCTCTTCAAGACTTCTTTTAACTAGGTGACGCCCCACAAAACCTGCACCCCCAGTAATTAAAACTCTCATGATAATTTATTTATTAAAAATAGCTGGTTCGACATCATTTTCTTTAACGAGTTTAAGTATATGAAGATATATTTTATTTATTTCGCTTTCGTAATCTGAGGAATTAATTTCATGAGCTCCCTTTCTTCCTAAGACCTTTGAATAAAAATCTACACCTAAGCAGAGGGTTTTTACCACATTTATCATTTTAAGTATTTTCAGTTCTGCATTGGAGCTAACAAGATCTTTTGAGAGAGCTTGCTTTATATGTTGATAAAGATTTTGAAATGAATCTAGTTTAGTTACTAATTGGTCATCAAATATATTTGCAAGAGTTGAGCCTATTGTTATGACTGGAATATTCTTCATCAGAGCATCAATTGAAACGGAACTTCCTAAAGTTACTACTAGATTAGTGTATTTTAGATATTTATTTACATTATGAGAAGGATCAACCAGTAGTGTGTTACCTAGTTGAATTATTTCATTTAAAAAGTTTGATTTTCTTCTTCCAATCATCAAAGGATGCTCTTTCACTAAAAGCTTGCATCCAATGGGTAGGGATAAAGATATTTTCTTTATAACGTCTAACTGATCTGAGTTTGGTGCAGAATATGATAAAAGTTGAACTTCTGGTTCGTAGTGCAAAGGAAAAAGGATATATGTGGTTTTATCATCTAAATCTTTAGGACTTACAAAATTGAAAATATAAGTTTGATAAATTTTTCTGAGGGGTTGTAGCAATTTCTTGTTAATTTGTTGCAATAACAAATTTGGAGAGGATGAATCTTTGGATATTAAATTTTGGTAAGTGTTGCGTATTTGATTAATCAATTTAAATTTTATTTTAAAATCAACCTTTTCTACTCCCTCGTATTTTCTGAATTCTATGTTTTCGTTAATTTGATCTTTTTTCAATTCAAAAAATTCTTCTAAATTTTCATCTAAATCATACTTTTTTTGTATTCTTAGAGGAGGATCAAAAACTGAGCTTTCAAAAAAGAAATAGTTTTCTATTCTCGAAGGTCTTAAATTTAGGTAATTTATATTTTTGACATTAGAAAAATAAGCCAAAAGAAAATCAAAAATTGTGTTCATCAAAAATCCGTAACATAGATCTGGATTAATTCTTTCAAAAAGAACATCAACTTTTTGGCATGCATCGGCCAACATAGATAATTTTTCTTGGTGAGAAAGTTTGGATTTTTTATAAGAATGTGAAAACTGTGCGCTTGGATGGAAAATAATGCGTCTATCGTAATTTATTCCGTTCATTAAATTTATTGAAGGATTAAGAGACTGATACTTATTAATAATATCGAGGCTTTTTTTGTAATTGAAATTTCTTGAAAGGTTCCAGTCACTATAGAAATTCTTTTGCATTATTTTCTTTTCTTTTAACAAGTTAAGAGAATATTTATGATCAGATAGAAGAATTCCAATGTTATCTTTTGATGTGATTTTACTTGCAACATCAAAAAAGGGCTTTATTGCAAGCGACTGAGCTGAAAAAATTATATTCAAAATTTAATTAAACATGGTTATGTTTGCGTATACTACATTAAAATTAGAAAAATTAAGGAAATGGCTTTTTTAGAGAAAAAGGTTTTTGCCCTAATCCCTGCTAGAAAGGGATCAAAAGGTTTAAAAGATAAAAATATCTTCATGATTAAAGGAAAGCCCTTAATTGAGCATACACTTGCTTCTGCCTTAAAAAGTAAATTTATTGATGAGATATTTGTTTCAACTAATTGCAAAAAAGTTAAAAAAATAACAAGTAAATATGAAGATATTTTATCGATAGATAGACCAGAGAAATTTTGTAAAGATAATTCCCCTGCTAAAGATGTTGTGAATCACTTTATTTATGAAATTGAGAAAGATTTCAAAAAAGATTTTATCATTATCTATCTTCAGCCAACCTCTCCTTTGAGAACACATAAACATATCAATGAATGTTTTGAAGCAATGAAACAATTTAATAAGTTATCATCAGTTAGTGTTGTAAAGTCAAAGGAAATTCCTTTTAAAAGCTTTAAATTAAATAAAAATGGTCTTCTTAAATCCTTATTCAATGAAGAGAAGACTAACTATAGACGTCAAGATCTACCATCAACGTACCAAGCTAATGGAGCTATTTATATATTCACTAAAAATAATTTCAAAAGAAAAAAGATATTTCCTTCCAATAATTCTTTGCCATATATAATGTCTGCAAAAGACAGTATTGATATTGATCTAATAAATGATATCAAAAAAGCTGAAAGCTATATTTAAGTTAAAAATGAATAGAGAAATTATAATATCTAATAGAAAAATAGGTTTGAGTCATGACCCACTTGTTATTGCTGAAATTGGAATAAATCATGGTGGAAGTTTAGAAGTTGCAAAAAATATGGCAAAAAAAGCCATTGATTCTGGTGTTGATATTGTAAAACATCAAACTCATATAGTTGAGGATGAGATGTCCTCTCAAGCCAAGAAGGAAAAAATTTCATACATCGGAAAGAGCATATATGAATTGATGGAAGATTGTGCATTAAGTCAAGATGAAGAAATCGAACTTAAGAAATTCGTTGAGGATAAAGGGTGTATCTACATGAGCACGCCATTCTCTAGGGCGGCTTCAAATTTTTTAAACGAAATTGATGTGCCGGCTTTTAAGATAGGGTCTGGGGAATGCAATAATTATCCCTTGATAAAACATATATGTTCATTTGGTAAGCCTATTATTTTGAGTACTGGTATGAATGATATTGATTCAGTAAAGACCAGTGTGGATATAATGGAATCGTTTAATATTGACTATGCCTTGCTGCATACTACAAATATCTATCCTACTCCGCATCATTTAGTAAGGTTGGGTTCGATAAAAGAGCTTTATGATAACTTTCCAAGAGCTGTTATAGGACTGTCAGATCATACCACTGATAACTTAGCTTGTTTTGGTGGAGTTGCTTTAGGCGCTTCAATTTTAGAGAGGCATTTTACTGATAATATGAAGAGAGAGGGTCCAGATATAGAGAACTCAATGGATCCTAAAGCCGCAAAAGAACTTGTTGAAGGAGCAAAAAAATTAGCATTAGCCAGAGGAGGAAAAAAAGGTCCCATAGAAGAAGAAAGAGATGTCATAAATTTCGCATATGCTTCTGTTGTATCTATTAAAGATATAAAAAAAGGTGAAATTTTTGATATGAAAAATATATGGGTTAAAAGACCAGGAGATGGACCCTTTTTTGCGAAAGATTTTGAAAGTATTTTAGGAAAAAAAGCTGTTAGAGATATTAAAAAGGATCAGCATATTCAAAAGGATGATCTTAAGTGAAAAAGAAGAAAATTTGTTGCATAACAGGAACAAGGGCAGATTATCCAAGAGTTAAGTCAGTCTTAAAACTCATAAAAAAAAATAAAAATTTAGATCTTCAAATTATCGTAACAGGATCCCACTTACTGAAATCTCATGGTTTTTCCTACAAAGAAATTTTAAACGATGGATTTAAAATTAATAAAAAGGTAAAAATGTATGATGATGAGTATGACTCACCTCTGGGCATGACTCTTGCTACAGCTAAATGTACTGCCGGAATAGCAGATGCTCTGGATAGTTTAAAACCTGATGTTGTATTATTAACCGTTGATAGAGTAGAAACTCTTTCCGCAGCAACTGCAGCAAGTCTGATGAACTTTCCTATATTTCATATTCAAGGTGGAGAAGTAACTGGAACTATTGATGAATCAATCAGACATGCAGTGACAAAGTTATCTCACTTTCATTTTCCAGCGACTTCAGATGCAAAAAAAAGAATTATAAAAATGGGAGAGCCAACAAAATATGTTAAAAAAGTTGGATGTCCTTATATTGATGAAATAAATAACTTAAAACCGACATCTAAAAAGGAACTTGAAAGAAAATACAAATTACCTTTTGATAAGAGATTTTGTATTTTTACTCAACATCCTGTTACGACTGAGTATGGTGAAGAGTCTTATCAAATATTAGAAACTTTAAAGGCTTTAGATGAATTCAATGACTTCAATGTTATTAATTTATCATCTAATCCTGATGCTGGTGGCAAGAGAATTTCAAAATTACTAAAGGATAATAAAAAATTTACCTTCATCCCAAATATGGATAGTAAAGATTTTTTGAGTCTAATGAAATATGCATCCTTTATGATAGGGAATTCTTCAGCAGGAATAAGAGAGGCTCCTAGTTTTGGACTACCTGTAATAAATATAGGAACTAGACAGAATGGAAGATTGAGAGCATCCAATGTTTTAGATGTAAAACATGATAGATATGAGATAAAAAAAGCTATTCAAAAGGTTTTAAATGACAAAAAATTTATTCTCAAAATGAAAAATTTAAAAAATCCTTACGGAGATGGGAAGGCTGCAAAAAGAATAGTTAAGTTTATTGAAGAAACAAAAATTACAAAGCAATTTATTCAGAAAAGGATTGTTGATGTCGAGTAAAATAAAAAAAATACTTGTAACTGGAGGAGCTGGTTGTATTGGTGTGCCAGTTTGTAATGAATTAGTCAGAAGAAAAAAGGAAGTTATCCTCTATGATTTATCTGAACAGATAAATCTAACGGGGCCATATTTAAACAAAAAAATTAATTTTTTTTCTGGCTCAATAATGGATAAAACATCTCTTAGAGATGCTATAAAAGAATGTGATGGCGTAATTCATTTAGCAGCTCATCTAGGAGTTCAGAGAACAGAGAAAAATAAATTAAGATGTTTAGAAATAAATATCGAAGGAACAAAAAATATCCTTGATCTAATTGCAAACAATAAAAATATTAAAAAAATAGTTTTTGCCTCATCTTCTGAAGTTTATGGAGAGCCGATAAAAAATCCTATTGAAGAGACCGATATTACTCAAGGTAAAACCTTGTATGCTGTTAGTAAACTTGCTGGTGAAGAACTTGTGAAAGCATACCAATATGAATATAAGTCATTTAATTTTAGTATACTAAGATACTTCAATACTTATGGGCCATTTCAAGTGGCCCAGTTTGTAATTCCCAAATTTATTTTTAGAGTTCAAAGAAATTTACCTCCTATAATTAATGGAGATGGAAGCCAAGAAAGGTCTTATAACTTTTCACAGGACACGGCTAGGGCTACAGTTGATGCCCTTTTTTCATCCAAGGCAAATAATAGAACACTAAACATTGGAAATAGCTCGGAACCAATTAATCTCATTGATCTTGCAAATCTAATAATTAAGAAATGCGGTAAAGAAAATAAAATATTTCCCTCTATGAATAAAAATTTTTCTAATACGGATAGAGAGGATTCTAGGGAGATAAATTATAGATATTGTGATACGTCGCTGGCTGAAAGAATCCTTGATTACAAGGTGAGAACAAAGCTCGAGAAAGGTATAGAAAAAGTCATTGAGACAAATATCATTCCTGAGACTTGGAATACATCTGAAAAAGATTATCTCATAGATACTTAAGTGGTACCCAGGGCCGGACTTGAACCGGCACGAAGTTGCCTTC
>CEOK01041902.1_pt1 | contig 12413 bp, 9 predicted proteins | sample 427001 | NCBI WGS metagenome assembly CEOK01 (sample SAMEA2591108, study PRJEB7988) | marine metagenome | isolation source: saline water (ENVO:00002010), including | reverse complement strand
TATTATCTTTTTATCCAGTGAACTTGATTCTAGAGCTAGAGGATTTGATGCAGCAATATGCATTGAAAGTTGTTTACCAAATGTCTTTACTATTTCTGAATTGTTATTAGTTTCTAAAGAGACGACTACAGCTAATTTTGCTAGGTTATCTTTTACTACTGTATGTAAATATTGATAATTATTTGAGTTAGAATTTGAAATAGTTTTAGTTTTTCCTATAGTAATTTTCTCTCCAATTTTTGCTATAAGTGCTACTAAATTATTTTTTACTGTATCACCATTTCTCATTTTAGATTTTTCTAGGTTTTCAAGATTGGAATTATTTGTATTATTTAATTCGCTTATTTCTTTAACAAAGGATATAAAATCCTCATTTTTCGCCACAAAGTCAGTTTCACAATTAACTTCGATTATAGATGTTTTTTTTTGATCCCCACTAATTGCAACAACTCCTTCTTTAGCGTCTCTAGACATTTTCTTGGAGGCTTTTGATACACCTTTTATTCTTAGAATTTCTACCGCTTTATCAAGATCACCATCTGACTCTTTAATGGCTAAGTTGCAATCTTTAAAACCTGCTCCAGTAGCTTCTCTAAGTTTTTTAACTTTTTCAATATCACTCATTTAGCTTAATTTAGTTTTTTTTTGGGCTTAGAAAATTTTTTATCTAACTTATCTCTATCTTTTTCAGCAATAGTTTTTATATTTTTTTCAATTTTATCATTTTTTTCAACAGCTTTATTTGAATTTTCTACTGGTGCTGTATTTTTAGCTGAAATAATTGTTTCTTTAATTAAATTACAGTAAAGATCAATTGATCTCCTTGCATCATCATTGCCCGGAATTGGAAAATCAATTCCATCAGGGTTGGAATTACTATCTAATATTGCTACAATAGGTATACCTAATTTAACAGACTCTTGAATAGCTAAAGACTCGTAATTGGTATCAATTATAAATACAAGGTCAGGAATTTTTTTCATATCAGCTATTCCTCCTAATGATCTTTGAAGTTTGTCTTTTTTAACGCTCATTTTTAGCAGTTCTTTTTTTGTAAATCCTCTATTTTCTGCTACTAAGTCTATTTCAAGTTTCTTTAATTTTTTAATAGAATTCGATATTGTACCCCAATTTGTTAGCATTCCACCCAGCCATCTGTAGTTTACAAAATATTGGTTTGTTTCTTTTGCTAGTTCGGCGATTGCCTCTGAAGCTTGTTTCTTAGTTGAAACAAACAATATTTTTCCATTATTAGATATAACTGTAAAAATTTTTTCTAAAGCTGATTTTGTAAGTTCTAATGTCTGCGTAAGATCAATTATGTGTATTGAATCCCTCTTACCAAATATATATCTTTTCATTTTAGGATTCCATCTTAGTGTTTTATGACCTAAATGAACTCCTGCTTCTAAAAGTTGTTGTATAGTGAGGTTAGGTATTTTCATATTTATTCCCGGTTGAGCCACCACAGTAGTTTCCAAAAGGACCGGAGGTATAAAACCATTTACTGTGTGCGTATTTGTTAATTTGTATGTTGTTTACTATATTTAGGTTTTTTAACAAGAAAATTAGCTCATAATTGAGTAAATTTCATCATTTTTTAATAAATTTAAAGAATTGTAGTCGACTTTTCTCAGATTTTCTAATTCAAAAAATAATGTATTTTTATTATTTTGAAGCTCTATTAAAATTTTAGTATCCCCTTTTTTGTTTAAAACTTTTGACAATCTTTCAATTTGATCTTTAGATTTAACTGTAAATGTTACCTCTGATATCGGTTTTTCAAACAAATTTTTAAGAGAAATAATTTTTTGAACATTTATTCTAGTAAGTCTGTTGTTATCATTAGAAATAGATTTAGATAAAGTTAATAATAATGAATGTCCCTCTTTTAAAATTTCACGATTCATCTGAAGAGTATCAGAAAAAATAAATAATTCAAAAACACTATTTAGATCGGTTAATTTAAGAACTGCGTATGAATTTCCTTTTGCAGTTTTCCTCTCTTGAATTTTTAAAAGTGTTCCAGCAATATTTGACACCTCAGGTTTTAAGTTTGAATTAAATTTATTGAAATCTATAATTTTAAAATCGTCAAAAAAACTTTTGTATTGATTTAAAGGATGATTAGAAATAAAAAAGCCAACAGCCTCAAATTCTTTAGAGAGTCTTTCTTCAAATTTCCAATCATCTACATTTAAAGTTAATTCATTTCTTTGGCTCTCGTTTTCTTGGAATAGTTCAATTTGATTATTTGATTTATTTTCATATATACTTTTAGACTTTGTTATAAAATTTGAAATAGAGTTGAATAATGATTGTCTGTTTGAATTTAGATCATCAAATGCACCTGCTTTTACCAATCCTTCAAGTTGTAATTTATTTATATCCTTAGGATTAACACGATTAATAAAGTCGCTTATTGAATTAAATTTACCATTTTTTAATCGTTCGTTAATTATGTTAGAAATTGCCTCGTATCCAACAGCTTTAATTCCTCCAAGTGCATAAAAAAACTTATCATTTTTCGTCCTAAAATCTGCAAAACATTCATTAATATTTGGTCTAATGATATCGACACCTAATCTTTTAAGTTCCTCATAAAATTCATTCAATTTATTTTGATTTGAAATATCCATAGTCATTGACGCTGCAATAAACTCTTTTGGATAATATGTTTTCAAAAAAGCTGTTTGATATGAGATGATTGCATATGCGGCGGCATGACTTTTATTAAATCCATATTCTGCGAATGGTTCTATTTTTAAAAATATTCCTGCTGCAACATCTTTACTTATACCATTTTCAACAGCACCATTTATGAAATTTAGTTTTTGCTTTTCTAGTTCTGCTCTTTTTTTTTTACCCATTGCACGCCGCAATAGGTCTGCTTGGCCCGCAGTAAAACCTGAAAGTTTTTGGGCAATTTGCATTACTTGTTCTTGATAGATAATAACTCCATAAGTCGGTCTTAAAATTTCCTCTAGTAATGGATGCAAATAGTCAGGAGTTTGTTTTCCATTTTTACAATCATTGTATGTCGGGATATTATTCATGGGACCTGGTCTATATAATGCTACTAATGCGATAATATCTTCGATATGATTTGGTTTCATCTGCATCAAGGCTTCTCTCATTCCAGCGCTCTCAATTTGAAATAAACCAACAGTTTTACCTGAAGACAGCATATTAAAAACTTTTTGATCGTCAAAGTTTATTTGTTCAATATTAAAATCTTGATTAAATTTTCTAATTTGTTTTTGTGTATTGTTGATAACTGTTAAAGTTTTAAGACCTAAAAAATCAAATTTTATTAGTCCAGCATTTTCCGCAGAGTACATATCAAATTGTGTTGATGGTAATAATAAATTAGCTGAGGAGTCTTTGTACAATGGCACTACTTCAGTTAACTTTTTATCAGCAATTACAACACCTGCAGCATGAGTTGCAAAATTTCGATTCAAACCCTCTAATTTAAGTGAAAGATTTATAAGTTTTTTAACTCTAGAGTCCTCACTAATTAGCTTTTGAAGTCTGGGTTCACCAGCTATACATTCAGATAAATTTTGTGGTCTTGAAGGGTCGAAGGGTATCATTTTTGAGATATTATCGACAAAACCATAAGCCAAACCTAAAACTCTTCCGACATCTCTAACTACCATTCTAGCTTTCAATTTTCCAAAGGTTATAATATGTGCAACACTATCTTTATATTTTTTTGTTAAGTACTCGAATACTAAATCCCTTTTCTCCTCACAAAAATCAATATCAAAATCAGGCATTGATATTCGGTCGGGATTCAAAAATCTCTCGAAAATAAGGTTAAATTTAATTGGATCAACATCTGTTATTGATAAACACCAAGCAACCAATGATCCTGCTCCAGAACCTCTTCCTGGTCCAACCGGGATGTCATTATTTTTAGCCCATTTAATATAATCTGAGACAATTAGAAAATAACTAGCATATTTCATTTCTACAATAATATTCAATTCATGATCTAATCTGTCCTTATATTTTAAATAATCTTCATTAGATGAATGATTGTTATTTTTGATTTTAAAAATTCTTCTAAATTTATCTTTTAATCCTTCTAAGGATTCCTTCTTTAGTATTTCATCTGCATTACCACCTTTTTCAGAGCTAATATTTGGTAAAATTGGTTTTGAAAATAGTGGTCTAAAACTACAACGATATGGAAAATTATAGTTATTTTCCAAAGCTTCAGGTAAATCTGAAAATAATTCTGTCATCTCAGAATTATTTTTTAAATAATGCTGGTCACTTAATCTTAGCCTGTTTTTTTCGTTTATATATGTCTTATCTTTAATACAAATTAAAGCGTCATGCGCTTCATGCATAGTTTTATCAATATAGTAAACTTCGTTAGTTGCAATTATAGGTATCTCTAAAGTTAAAGACATCGATAAGTTAAATTTTTCAAATTCATTTTCATTAACATCTCCGTGCCGCTGTATTTCAATATAAAAATTATCTTTATATATAGATTTTAGTTCTAAGTATAATTGTTCAATTTCTTTAAATTTTCCCTTTTCAAATAATTGACCAAATAATCCATTAAATGAGCCTGAAAATAATGAAACACCATTACTTGGTTTTAATAACTCGCTAAAATTTAAATATGGTTCATTTGTTTCATTACTATCTAAATATGATAGTGAAGATAGTTCAATAATTTTTTTATATCCGGTTTCATTTAAAGCGAATAAAGGTATGAGTCCTGTTGTATCATTGTGTTTAAAATTTATTTGAGTTCCTATTATAGGTTGAATACCTACCTTAGATATTTTTTCAGCAAACTCTAAAGCCCCACATAAATTAGAAGTATCACTAAGACCTAAAGCTCTTGTATTATTATCTTGATAAAAGTCCTTTAAATCATCAAGTTTGACTGCTCCCTCACAAATCGAATATTGAGAATGAATTTTTAAATGATTAAAATTTTGAATTTTAGATTCAGACATTAATGGTATTTATATTACCATTAACTATTTCCAATAAGCAATCTGACTTATCAGCAAAAAATCTATTATGAGTTGCAAATATAATTAATCTATTAGGGTTTATTTGATTTTTTAATATCTCAAAAACACCTTTCGCAGTTTCTAAATCTAAACTACCGGTTGGTTCATCAGCTAAAATTATTTGAGGTTCATTAATTAACGCCCTTGCTATAGAAACTCTCTGTTTTTCACCTCCTGATAATTGAGATGGATAATGATTTGATCTACTTGTAAGTCCAACCTTTCGTAATAAAATTTTTGATTTAGCTAGAGAAAACTCTTTTTTATTTCCAGCTGCAAGACTAGCTAAATATATATTTTCTATTGCGGTAAAATCAGAAAGTAAATTATCCTGTTGATAAACTATTCCTATCTTTTTGGCTCTTAAAAAATCGTTTTTATTTGAATTTGTGAAATCTATACGCTTGTTTTCTATCGCAATTGAACCTGATGTAGGACGATCAATTAATGACAATATATTTAAAAGGGTTGACTTACCTGATCCAGATGGTCCGATAAGAGAATAAATTTTTCCTTTTTTAAATTTATAATTAATTTTTTTCAATACATTAATTTTTTTTTGATTAATAAAGGTTTTGTTCAAATTTAAAAGTTCAATTAAATTATTCATATTTAAGTGATTGAATGGGATCTAATTTTGCAGCTTTCAAAGCAGGGAATATAGAAACAATTATGGTTATTAATATTGAAGATAAAGAAATTAAAAAAATTGAATATAAGTTAATTTCTGAAGGCATAGCGCTTAAAAAATATATTTCTTCTGGGAACAAACTAATATCAAATATATTGCTTAGAAATTGTCTTAAATTTTCTACGTACATTGAAAAAATAACACCTAACAAAATTCCAAAAATTGTTGCTGAGGTTCCAATAATTACACCGACTAAAAAAAAAATTTTTACAATGGATTTATTTAAAACCCCTATCGACTTTAAAATTGCTATATCACGTGTTTTATTTTTAACTAAAATAGTTAAACCTGAGATAATATTGAAAGCTGCAACAATTATAATTAAGGACAAAATAATAAACATTACGTTTCTTTCTACTTTAAGTGCAGAAAATAGAGAATTATTTGTGTCAGCCCAGCTGTAAACAAATTCATCAGGAAAAATATTTTGAATAATATTTTTTTGATTTTCAATGTTTTGTGGGTTTTTTAAATAAATTTCTAAATTTCTGTCAATGTTACTTAAATTAAAAAGCTCTTCTAATGTATCTAAATTTATAAAAGCAATATTGTTATCAAAATCAGCTAAACCACTCTCAAAAAGTGAAAAGACAGTAAAAATTTTTTTCTTGGGAAGACTTCCTATAATTGTTTCGATACCTGATGATGACATTATTGTGATATCATCTCCTATCTTAAGTCCAAGCGAGAAGCTTAATTCTTTTCCTAGTGATATGTAGTTTTTTGTTAAATTATTTCTATTCCCTACAAAAGTTTCATCTTCAATGATCTTCAATTTTGAAAAATCATTTGGATAATAACCTCTTAAAACTATACCTTTGGAAACATCTTTTTGAATTATTATAGCTTCACCCGAATTACTTGATATCAAATTTTTACTTATCGAATTTAATTGTGGAATATTAAACCTAGAGGGATTTATATATTTTTTTTCGTAAGATTTTACCGTTATATGTGCATTAAAGCCGACAATTTTATTAATCAACTCAGTCCTAAAACCATTCATTACAGACATAACGATTATCAAAACTGCAACTCCTAAACTTATACCAATAAATGAAAAAATAGAAATTATATTCAGAAAACCATCTTTTTTTCTGGCTTTAAGAAATCTGAATGTAATTTCTTTTTCTAATGTAGAGATCAATTTTTTTCTTTTTGTTTTTTTATAATATTAATAATTTCACTCAACTTAATTTTTTGGGAATTTTCTCCTACTTTTCTAAATTCTACAAGATCGTTTTCAGATTGTTTACCAATAATGATTTGGTATGGAACTCCTATTAGATTCATTTTTTTAATTTTAGATGAAAAATTTTCATCGGTATCATCAATTAAAGCCTCAATATTATATTTTTTCAATTCTGAATTAATTTTATTAGCTTTTTCTAAAGTCGATTTGTCATTTTTAATTATCATTGGAATTATTGAAATATCATAAGGAGCTACAGAAATTGGCCATTTCATAACCTCCTCTTTTTCATTATATTTTGCCTCAATTATAGCACCAACAAGTCTTGAAACTCCAACTCCGTAAGAGCCCATTTTTACAAAATCTTTTTTACCTTCTGGTAAATCAACAGATCCATTCATTGGTTTGGAGTATTTGTCACCAAAATAAAAAATGTGACCAACCTCAATACCCTTTGTGATTAAGCGATTTTCTTCGATCACTTTACTTTCAAATTCTTCTTTATTAAATTTTTCATCTGTTACTGAATAAAATTTTTCGTATTTATTTCTTAAATCTTCAAGAGCTTTTTTTTCTAATTTAGTTCCTTTGCTATCAACCTCAAAAATTCTCTTATCAGTATATATTTTACTTTCCCCTGTCTCTGCTAAAATTATAAATTCATGTGAAAGATTACCACCAATTGGTCCTGTATCTGCAGCCATAGGAATGGCTGTAAGATCTAGTCTCTTAAAAGTTTTCAAATAAGATAAAAAAAATTTGTTATACGAAAATAAAGCCTCCTCATCATTTACGTCAAATGAATATGCATCTTTCATAAAAAATTCTCTGCATCTCATGACTCCAAATCTAGGTCTTATTTCATCTCTAAACTTCCACTGTATATGGTACAAAAGTTGAGGTAGAGACTTATAGGATTTTACTGAACTTCGAAATATGTCTGTTACAAGTTCCTCATTTGTTGGTCCATAAAGCATTTCACGATTTTGACGGTCTTTAATTCTTAACATTTCTTCTCCATAATCATCGTAACGCCCACTTTCTTTCCAGATTTCACTTGATTGAATAGTTGGCATTAATATCTCTTGAGCACCAATTTTATTTTGCTCTTCTCTCACTATTTGCTCAATTTTTTTCATTACCTTTAAACCTAGAGGTAGCCATGAATAAATACCTGCCGACGATTGTTTTATCATTCCAACTCTTAACATTAATTGGTGTGATTTTATTTTAGCTTCAGAGGGATTATTTTTAAGTATAGGTATAAATAATTTCGATATATACATGCTAATTGAGTATATTTCTTAAATTCAAATATTCAAATTTCATTAACAAGTAAATCACTATGAATAAAAGCGTTGTTATTCCTGTGCAATAAATGAATTTTTTTAACATTTTAGGATTCTCCGGCGATCCAGGATCTTCTCCATCAACTTTAATTGATTTTTGTCTTTCAACATCAATTGGTAAAATTGCAAAAAAAACGATCCACCATATAATAATATAAATTATTGCTAATCCGGTAAGACTCATTAAATATTAACTAAATTTATGTTTGTGTATGGTTTTTTTCCTGTTTTCTCTTTAGTAAATTTTCTACAAGCTATTTTGAGAGCATCAATTAAATTATGTTCTTGTTTTCTGCTACCAATTTTAAATGATTTTGTTATTTTTTCTATTTCATTTTCTAATCCATAGGTAAATTCATCTTCCTCATAGATTGGTAAACCTCTAAATGATAAAATTGGATTATTATGAATGTTGCCTTTTGGGGTTATTAAAAGTGTTACCTCTAGATAACCGTTGGAACTTAAATTTTTTCTATCTTTTATAGACTTAGAATCCTCATGTACACTTATATTGCCGTCAAGATAAAGTCTTCCACTAGGTGCTTTATCATAAACTTCAGGTTTATCTCCAGGAAAAATTTTTACAATATCTCCATTTCCAACCAAAATAGGATGTGGAACTTGCATTTCTTTTGCAAAATTTATGTGCTCCATTAAATGTCTATGTTCGCCATGAACAGGAATAACGCATTTGGGTTTAATCCAACTATACATATCTTTCATTTCATCTCTATTAGGATGACCTGATACATGAACAAATTCATTTTCCTCTGATATTACCTCAATTCCATCTTTAACTAGTTGATTGTGTAATTTATAGAGTTTCTTTTCGTTGCCCGGTATTATTTTCGATGAAAAAATGACTGTATCACCTTTTTCTACAAATACATCAGGATGTGTATAGCTAGAAATTCTCATCATTGCACCCATTGGCTCACCTTGACTTCCTGTGCATAAATAAATAATTTTTTCTCTAGATATATTTTTTGCTTCTCTGGGATCAATCGGATTGATGATATCTTTTAGATAGCCACATTGTTTGGCTGCTTTAAAAATTCTATGCATTGATCTTCCAACTAATGATATTTGCCTTCCAGTTTTTTCTGCACAATAAAATATGGTCTCCATTCTTGCCACGTTGGATGCAAAGGATGTAATAACTATTCTTTTTTTAAGTCTTTCCATAATTTTTAAAAGACTTTTTCTGACTGTTTCCTCCGAACCAGACCTACCTACTGTAAAAATATTTGTTGAGTCACAGACCATGGCAAGGACACCTTCGTTACCTATTTGCTTTAATTTATCTATGTCTATATTCTTACCTACCATAGGATTTTCATCAATTTTCCAATCGCCTGTATGCAAAACTACACCAGCTGGAGTTTTAATTTTTAATCCATTTGGTTCAAGAATTGAATGAGTCATTGAAACATATTCAATTCTAAATGGATCAAGATCTATAATACCATTTAGCTGAACTATTTTTAAATGATTGTTTATATCAACATTTTTTTCTTTGAATTTTTCTTTTATCAAAACTGCAGTAAATGGTGTCGCGTAAATTTTACATTTTAACTTTGGCCAGAGATGTGCAATTGCACCGATGTGATCTTCATGAGCGTGGGTTACTATAATGCCTAATAAGTTATTTTTTTTTTCAACTATAAAACCAGGATCAGGATAAATTAGATCTATCCCTGGAAGAGTATCGTCTGCAAATGTAACACCAATATCAACCATAATCCAATTATGTTCTCCTGGATCTCCATAACCATATAAATTCATGTTTGCACCTATCTCACCGGCGCCGCCTAACGGACAAAATAATAATTCTTTTTTCATTTATTTAATAAGTTTCGCAATTTTTATCAGACCTTTTAAAGTGATATTTTTATTTTGTATAAATTTAGTTTTAATTGAATTTTTAAATAAATCAGAAAATCCTCCAGTAATAACAAGTCTAAAAGATTTACCAGTTTCCTTCTTAATCAAATTAACGATATTGTCAATTAAACCTGCATATCCCCAAAAGAAACCTGAACGTACAGCAGATATTGTATTACTACCAATTACATTTGTTATTTTTTTTAAGTTGATTTGAGGTATTAAGGAGGCCTTTTCTGACAAAGTATCAAGTGATATTTTAACTCCAGGAGCTATTATGCCCCCTGTATAATTTTTTTTTATAACTACATCAAAAGTAGTAGCTGTTCCAAAGTCTAAGATTATAAAATTATCTCTATCATTTTTTAAACTGATTGCATTAGTCAAACGATCAGATCCCGCTTGCTTAAAATTAACCTTTATCTTAATTAATGATCTTAAATTTAAATCTTTTATCTCATAACATTTTACTTTAGTTTTTTTATAAAAATATCTTTTTATTAGATTAAATGATTTTGGTACAACACTACAAAAAAGTATTTTTTCTATTATTTTTAAATCTTTTGTTAAAAATTTAATCTTTTTATTTAAGTTTTGATTATTGATATTTTTTGTATTCAAATTTATTTTTTTTAAGATTCTATTTTTTTTGTTAACTAAAAAGATTTTTGTATCTGAATTTCCAATATCACCTAATATGTACATAAGATAATTTACTGTATTTTTACAAATTTTTTTAAATTTTTTTCAAAAATATTCTTTAATTCTATCTCAATTTTTTTTTTTGAAATTTCTTTGTTTATTAAATCATTTAAATTAATAATTGGATAATCTTTAATTATGGGATTTTTTACCAAATTTATACCAATTCCGACAATAAGGAATTTTTTATTTAGTTTATTTATTGTCTCTTGTAAAATTCCACAAATTTTTTTTCCCTTAATTAATAAATCATTTGGTTTTTTGTATATAATTCTCTTTTTATAATATTTGGAAATTAATTTTTTTACTAAAACACAATTTATTTTAGTAATTTGTGTCATATTTAAATTCATGTTATCTAGGTTGTAAAAAAAACTTACAAACAAATTTCCTTTTAATGAAATCCATTTTCTTCCATATTGTCCTCGACCATTAATTTGTCTTTCTGCAATTATCATTCCGTACATTAAATTAGAACTTCTTATTATCCTTATAGCTGTATAGTTGGTACTTATTAATTTTTTAAATCTTAAAATTTTAAATTTCATTAAATAATGTTAATTCTAGAGACTACTTCAAGCAATTGGCTTGGAAAAATAAAGTATATCAGAATTAACAATGTAGAAGCTGTTAAAGAAAATTTAAGCCAAAAACCATTTTCAGTATCATATTTTTCTTTGTGCTCATCAAAATACATAATTTTAATTAATCTTAAATAGTAAAAAGCAGCAACAACTGTCGATAATAAACCTACAATTGCCAGAAAGTACATTGATTGTTCAATGACTGCTTTAAAAACATAAAATTTAGCAAAAAAACCTGCAAGTGGTGGTATTCCAGCTAATGAAAATAAAATTATAAGTAGTGACAATGATAACATTGGATGATTTTTCGATAAGCCAGACAAATCGTCAATTTTTTCATAATATTGATTATCTCTTTTGAGCATTAAGAGACATGAAAATAATCCCAAGTTCATTAATATATATATAGTTATGTACATAATTGAACTTTGAATTCCATCATTAGTCCCTACGGCTACACCAGCTAAAGCATAACCAACATGCCCTATTGAGCTATAAGCAACAAGTCTCTTTAAATTTGTTTGTCCTATTGCAGCGACAGCACCAAAAAGCATTGATGCAATAGATAAAAAAATCAAAATCATTTGCCACTGATCAATCAAGTTTAAAAATGGTACATACAAAAATCTTATAAAAACAGTCAAAGCAGCTATTTTTGGAACCATTGTAAAAAATAGTGTTACTGAAGTAGGAGAACCTTCATAAACATCTGGCGCCCACATATGAAAAGGAACAGCAGAAATTTTGAATGCTAGTCCAACTAAAATAAATACAATGCCAAATGTCAAAGCATACTCATTTGAATTTAATTGATTAGCTATTAAATTAAAATTTGTAGATCCAGTAAATCCATAAATTAAAGAGCAACCATATAATAATAAACCAGAAGAAAGAGCACTTAAAACAAAGTATTTAAGTCCAGCTTCAGAAGAATTTAGTTGATCTCTATTAAAGGTTGCCAAAACA
>CEOK01048989.1_pt1 | contig 12492 bp, 16 predicted proteins | sample 427001 | NCBI WGS metagenome assembly CEOK01 (sample SAMEA2591108, study PRJEB7988) | marine metagenome | isolation source: saline water (ENVO:00002010), including | reverse complement strand
TTACAGACTATTATACTAAAATTATTCTATACCGTCAAGTGCGGCATCTATTCCAGATTTTGGAGTTTCTTTTTTAGGTTTAAATGACGACACAGTTTTTGTCACAGTAGGTTTGACTGCTGTTGGATTCATAGTCTGTGTCTGTACCACTTTTGGTTGTGGTGGTAATTTTGGTTTAGGTGGAGCCTTTGCTCTGGGATTGTCCTGTGCTCTGCCTTTAGGAGTTTCGTAATATTCTTTCATTACCTTTTCTTTTGCTTTCACAATTTTGCCTCCAGGTCCAAGAATATCTCCACGTGCATTTACTCGCATGTTTCCTATAGCAGGAGTCTGTTCGTTTGCTCCTCTTAATTTTTCTATATCAACCATACGGCCTTGCATGGTTCTGTACATTCTTTTTCTTGGTGCTCTTGATACTGGCATACTGTTCTCCTTGTTCAATTACTTATCATCGTAAAAATTCACGATAATCTAAGTTGTACAATAATGGATTAATTTTGTGAACTCCTATAAGAAACAGGCAAAAACTGCTAACACTTGAGCCTCTGCCTACACCCCATATCACACCTTTTTGCCTTAATGTGTCAACAAAATAAATCAAAAATTGTAGCACTTTGGTAAATCCTTTGTCTTCAAACAGTTTGTACTCTATCAAAACCCTGTCTCTTTCTTCTTCAGTGTTGCATTTATCCAGCAGATATTTTTTTACATCAGTTTTAGTGTATGATTCTGGCATGTGCCATTGTGAATAATGTGCAACGTCAAACTGTGATAAGTTTTCTTTTCTTTTGGCCACTGTTGGTAATTCAGGCAATTCTATATCTAGTTCTCTCAGTGCTTGATTGTATTGATCTGTTGCTGTGGGAATTTTTGAAATGTCTAGTTCTGGATTCTGATATAAAAGATCAATTACAGCGTCTTCGCTATAAACACAGTCACCATAATCATTTATTTTTACTTTTGTCGCCATCTAAAACCTTTGGGTTGAATTCAAATATTTTAGCATGTTCAACATGTTCTTTGTCAACCGTTTCCATGTCAGCAACTTGATTGTGCCATCTGTAGTGTCCTGTATAAATGCCTTTGTCCAAAATCTTATCATAGGTTGCTGTGTCCGGTCTTAACCACCATGGATCAAACTTATTATACTTGGTTGGAAACCAATTGTCAACATCCAACAGTTCTATTTCAGGTCCTTCTTTAACAATTCTATATGTGATGCCGTCACCTTGATAACTGCTCAACTCCAGTTCATTTATAATAATTTTGCCTTGCATCACTGCATTGGCCTTGGTAAAACAAACTGCGGCCATCAATTGATCATATGGCTGTCTTGGTAATTGGATGAACCTATTGTTAGTATTTTTTTCCAATATGTCATAGAGTTTTTCATCTCGATGTGCGGTAATTGTGTTTGCCAAGACACTTTCAAAAAGCATTTTGAGCCTTTCAAAATAGTCTCCTTGTTCTTGCAAGTCTGTGGTAACAGGGGTAATATGTAATTTTACTGTGTAGTCGTTGTTAAACAGTTCACTGTCTACAACAATTATAGATTTAAATCCTGTACTCCAACTGAAATATTTTTTTGACACGTAGTAATTATTAGTCTACGTTTATCAATTCACCAAGATCTGGTTCGCCTCTTCTTTTTTTATTTTCTTCAACCCAACCTTTGATTCTTTTGTTTCTCAAAGTCTGTTGATAAGATAAGAGTGCTTTTTGAAGTTGTGCTTGAAGGTCGGGATTTCGTCCAAATCTCTTGGCACTGGCATATTTTTTTGAAAGTTCACGAATTCTGTTGCCCAGTTCTTCTTCGGACATGTTGTCTAATTCTTCTTGTAGGGGATGAAAGTACATGGGTACCTCCTAATTATTATGAGTGGTAATCACCCAGTTGATGCATGAATACAGTGGTACCGCCATCATGTGTCATAAACTCGTACATGTATCTGCCTACTCCTGGATTTACTGTGACAGATGATCCATCACTTCCTTCAATGTTACTGGCTTTCTTTACTGAACTTGGCATTGTCAAAGCAGTTACACCTGGATCAACTGTTGCTAACAGAATTATTCTTCCAAGTTTTCCTGATGCAGGAAAATTACTAAATGCAAAAGCAACGTTTCCAGTAATTGTCGCTATTTGAAAATTTCCATTTTCATGATTTAAAGTTAATGTACCTGTGCTTATCGTTGTATGATCGTAAACTGATTCTGCAGTGTCTTTTAAAACTGCTCTTGATACCACTTGATCATTGAAACTGGTGTCTGCATTTGTTGATGCTTTGTTGTTTTGTAAGTCTGTGATTTCTGTATTTGCTGTTGTGAAATTATTTTTAATTGCAGTAAAATTATCTCTAAATCCTTGAGAAGAATTGTCCTGCCCTGCTATTGGGAAAGTTCCGTCAATATTACCTGGTACTATATTACTTGCCATATTATTCTTTTAGTTTCTTTTTAAACGCTAGATATTTATCACCTTTACGTTCCACTCTTATTTTCGAAGTGCTAGTAGGTGCATTTGTAAAGTTTATTGTAGTTTTTTTAGTCGTTGCATCATGACTTAGATTGAAATCAGGTTCAAAATCTGCTGATCTTATCAGTGTATCTGCTGAAAGGTACGTTGGCGATAAATTGTTATCTGCTTTAATAAGTTTACCAAATCTTAACTGCACACTATCATTTCTAATTTTGATATCTTCATCGTGTACAAGTTCGTTCATTTCAAAATTCGTAGTGCTACCATCTGTTGTTATGGTGCCAGTATCAACAAAATTAATATCTGTTCTATATCTATCAATCACAAAATTTATTTTTTTAAAGTCTATATTTTTATCTAGGATTCTTTTTCTTACTTTGCCCGATTCTCCTGGATTACAATATGCCAAAACAATGGCCATTTTATATCCAAGAGGAACACCAGAACCATCCTGACTAGTTCTCATCCATAGTGGTAGATGCACATATTCTCTTTGTCCAAGAGATTTAATTCTAGAACGCATGTTGACCACACTATTTGGAAATAGTTTTTCAAAATTGCCAAGATCTGCTGTTAATAAATTTGCATATCTTATTTTTGAACCTGCAACACTAAAACTTAAACCACCATCTGTTGTGACGTCGTAAATGTCAAAGTCTGCTTTAATTTTGTTTGCATCTGCTAATGCACCAATCCTTGGCTTGTTAATATCCTGCCTTAAGGTTATTTCACTTGATATACTAGTTCCTGCATTGTTAATAAGGTTGTCTTTCATTTCAACATACACAACTTCATACTTTGTTGTATTATTTTCTTTTGCTACTGCTGTTTTTAACTCACCAAAAAATAAGGATTTAGGCGTATGATTTTGTTCCATTTGTGATTGTAAGGTATTAAGTGTTTGATGTTGCACACCTGCAATCAAAAGCATTTCAGGTTTGTTAGGCATACCAAACGACGGGTCTTCTGATCTAAAAATTGATGTTGTGTTGTTAATGTTTGGGTCTTGTGCAATTTGGTAAAATAAATCTTTGTCACTGCTAGGAACAAATCCTTCAGCAGTCATGTTTCCATATTCTACTCCATACGGTAAACTTACTGTAAGGTTGAATTCTTTTGAAGTTGAAACTGTTTGATAATTATCTCCAACCGAAACTGTAAATGTATACTTTCTATCAAAACTTAAAGTGTTTGTGTCAAATGTAATTTCATTTTCATCTACAGTTGTAAATTCTGTTTTATCTACTTTTCCTATTATGTTTCCAGATTTAGAAAGTGTAAGGCCAGTTGGAAGAGAGCCTGTGGTTATAGCATATTCCAAAACTCTATTTTCTTCAACAGTGGTTGCTTCAAGAGAAACCAAACTTGGAATACCTGCTATCACAGTGCCAAGGTTTGTTGCACTTGTAAATTCAACTCCCACATCTACATTTCCAATCACAGTCATTGAAAAGTTTTTGTCTTCAAATACAGTGGCACCGCTTATAGGTTCTCTGGATGCTCTTACTGTAAAATTGTAATCAACCGACACCGCGGCCTGTACACCAAGTTGTCCTGATATTTCACCAGTGGCGCTGTCAATTGTTAGTCCTGTTGGCAATGCTCCATCAACTATGCTATATGTTAGTGCACCTTGTAAACTGTCAAAGTCTACAACATCAATTTTAATAACAACTTGATTGTCGTGTCTAAATGATCCTAGTGCAGAATCAGTTTCAAATATTGGTCTTCTGTTTGCACTTAAACTCATCACCAAAGGTACGCCTTCAAATGTGTTTTGATCAACTGTTATTCTGTTGTTGTCAACTCTCCAAAAGTCTGCAGTGTAAACAAAAATACTGTTTATCTGTGTTGCCACATTAGATCCATCCGATACTCTTACTGTAAATTCAAAATTCTTTGATCTTGATTTTTGTCTTACAATAGGATCATATTCTATATCGTCATATGCATAAGTGTTATCGTAACCACCAATGTCTCCAAATCTGTCATCATCAGTCAATAGCACTGTGCCTGAAATTAATCCTGAAGTGCTCATTGTGATGCCAGGTGGTAAAGATCCTTCTGCAATATCATATACTAAAGTTTGTCCTGTTGCTGTGTCTGTGTCAGTGGCTACAACTTGAAAACTTAAAAATGATCCGTCTAGGACCCATTTGTTTCCAACTCTAGTTGAATCTGAAAGATCCAGTTGTCCAGAGGCTGTAGAAAACACAGGTACGTCTGCACCTTGAATTTGTAGGCTGAATGACCTGTCAGCCACGTTAGTACCGTCGGAGGCTCTTACAACAAAGGTGTAAAGGGATCTTGTTGCAACCTCCGTTGGCACACCACGCAGAATACCATCAGAAGTAAGTTCAATTCCTGTGGGTAAGGTTCCTGCAATAACGGAGTAAGTTAAATCATCTCCATCAGCATCTGTGGCTGATAAAGTCACAGAATAATAATCACGTTCGTTGATAACGCCTAATAGTCCTGATGCTGTTTGCCACACGGGTGAGGCCATATTGAACTTACTCCTTTACATGCATATTTATTGCAGATAAAAACTATTATGATGCGTGATAGAACGGTATTACGTAGGTGGCTAGGCCAACAGAATCCCCTAGATCCATTTTAACTTTGATATAGCCACTTGGTTTGGCTGGTAAAGCATTACCACTTCCACTAGTGCCCACTGTGGTTTGAGTCTGTGGATTGTTGATTCTAATTGTTCCTGTACCTGCTGTCTGTAGTGTAAGATCTGAATTGGTTGCAATCGAAACAATTTTAGCCGCTGAACCTAATAATAATTCACTAGCAATTTCAACATCGTTAGCAGAAAGAGAATTTGTTACTGCAACATAGTTTCCATTAAGTGTTATTATTCCTGAACCATCTGGAGATATTGTAATACCACCATTACTGTTTGTGGCAGAAATTGTGTTACCGTCTGCTCTTAAATTGTCAATGTTCAATTGTCCTGTGATTGATGCTGTGCCTGTAATTGTTTGACCAATTGTGGTCATTGCACTTTGAACATCAACTGTGCCTGAAGAGTTTGCGGCAATTTCTAAAACCGCATCTGAGGCATTAGTTGTTATTTTGTTGTCTTTGATTGTAATGCCGTCAACATTTAAAGTGCCTGTAATTGTCTGTGTGCCAGCAGTTGTTATATCGTCTGTGGTCAATGTTCCAGTCACATCAACGTTTCCTGTTACGTTAGTGTTGGCTTGTAGTTCAATTGTACCTGTGCCACCTGGATTTAAATTTAAATTTGAATTTGACGCAGTAGATATTTCGTCGTCGTTCATGCTAATACTGTCAACTGTGACAGTTCCTGTCATTGTAGCACCGTTGATAGTTGGTGCTGTTAAAACTTTGTTTGTTAATGTTTGCGAATCTGTCAATGTTGCAACTGTGCCAGTGTCAACTGCTACGGTTACTGTGTTGCCTGTACCTGCTGTGGTTATACCATTACCACCTGAAAACTGTAAAGTTTCAGAATCCAAATCAATAGAAAGTGCAGTTGAATCATCACAAGCAAAATCTAAATCTTGTGCTGTGACCTGTGAATCAACATATGCTTTAATTGATTGCTGTGTTGATAAAGCAGTGGCTGAATTTGAAGCCATGTTGTCTTCATCTAAAATTGCTGTTACTGTTGCCCCTGATGCCAGTGCCAAAGAAGTGCTCAATGTTGCGGCACCACTTGCGTTCAATGTACCGTCAACCACAAGTCCTTCATTTATATTGACTGTTGTAGAATCTGAAGAAGATAGAGTTGTACCTTTAAATTGTATGGCACCAATTGAAACGTTTCCAGTGCCGTTTGGTTGTATATTGATATTGCCATTGGTTACATCTGATGTTATTTGAAAATTGTTTACATCTAAGTTTGCGGCAAGTTTAGGTGCAGTATCGTGTTCTAAAATTGTTGAAGCCTCGTCATCACCACCGTATAGTTCAGCAAAGTTGTCGTTGATTTTGTCAAATGCTGTTCTTAACGGATCACCTGTGCCGTCATTAGCGGTAGTACCTATGTTGATAGTTTGTCTTGCCATTTGCAGTTATTTATTGATAATTTTATAAACCTAATGTAAAATTTTAGTCGTTGACAGCAGTTCTTATAAATTTATATACGGTTGAATCACTGCTTATTGGCACCACTCTTACTCTCACATCACTTCCACTTATATCCGCTGAAAAGGTTGCCATTGGCAATCCAGTAGAACTTATGCTGGTATCATTTATAAATGCATTAGTGCCATCATGGGTCACTCTCAATGTGTGCAGTGCAAATCTTGTGTTGGTTGTGTCTGACACAGATACTTCATATTTTGCTGATCTAAAAGTTGCTTTTGCAAAAGTGTCTAGATTTGCTATTGTGCTGGAAGTAGTTGTTGCTGTACCATCACTGACTTGTCCACGTGTTAAAGCAGTTACTCCTGCAATAGTGCCTGCTGTCAGCGTACCTGTGATGTTGACTGAGTCATTAATCTGTATTTCTGATGAATCGTTTGAACTAATAGCATTTACATCTATGGTATTGGCACTTAACACTCCTGAAATGTTTAAAGAGTCTCCAATCTGTATAGCAGTTGAGTCAGATGATTCAATAAAGTTTACAGACAAGTTTCCACCAACTGTTAAATCTGCTGTCGTGGTGTCACCACCAGATATAACCATGCCACCTTCCACTGTGACTTTGCCGGTACCTGATGTGCTTAAAATTAGTGCTTCATTTGAACGTGTGCCTTGTATACGATTATCACCAATTTCTATACCTTCGAATTCTATAACACCTGTGCCTGATGCTGTAAGTTTTAGATTGGCATTGGTTTGATTAGAATTTATTTCATTGCCAGCAATTGTGATCTGTGAAGAAATAGTTGATGCACCATATAATTCAGTAAAGTTTGTGTTTACCTTTTGCATGGCTGATCTTAGATCATCGCCTGTGCCGTCGTTTGGTTGTGAACCTATGTTGATGTTTAATTGTGCCATATTAGATCGCCTGTAATACTAGTTTCTTCCATATCGCAGTGGAACCGTCGTAGTTGGCTGTGCAAACATAAAGATTTGTTCCATCATAAGATATTGATCCTCCCCTGTCTCCCGTGTTTCCAACAGCGGTAGCAGTCTTGGAAGTGCTTATAATTATCCTATCATCATTGACCACTATGTTTCCTGTTCCGTTCACGCCAAGTGTAAGGTCTGCGTTGGTGTTGAGTGCTGTGATAGTCGTGTCAGATATCTGTAGGCTGTCAATTTCAACATTACCAGTGCCATTAGGTTGTATCTTTATATCACCGTTGGTGACGCTGGTGGTCAAAAGTCCAGTGTCTCCGTCGCCAATCAACGAATAAACTTCTGTGAAGTTGGTGTTGATTTTGGTCATGGCACCACGCAAAGTGTCGCCTGTGGCAGGGTTTCCCAGTGTTCCGATGTCAATATTAATTCTGGCCATATTATAATCTCCGTGTATTTATTAAATATTTCTGGAGCATCCATGTTCGTAGAAACGTTAAAAACACTCCGACTTTATGAACGCCAAAGCAAACTTGGCATATATCATTCCTTCAAACGAAAAAGCACCATATATGTTTTCAAATGTGACTGCTGTGGAGTTATATTTCTAAGAGCAAGAGCCAAAGTTGATCCTGCCAGAGCCACCAACGACTACAAACATGTGTGTTATCATTGCAATCCAAAAAAGTTTGCACAGGAAATTGGCGTCAAAATGCGTAACATCTACAAACTAGATGCCAGTTCTACGCAGGTAATATCCACTTAAGAGCGTCAAGACTTTCACCATCTAAAAATTTTTGTAAATTAGCATACACACCTGCATGGAAATTTTGTTTGGTGTAGGCAATGTAAAATGGTAAAAATTTATTCATTGTTATGTTTTCTAATCTGTTTATAAACCAAAATTTTGTGTCTGGATACTGTCTTGAAATCTGTGTGAGTTGATACATCCATTCGTATTTTAGATAGGCCTTCATACTGAATCTACTGGCATAGTTCTGTGTGTTCTTATAAATGTTGTTTTGTTTGCGTGACATTTCTCCTGGCCAAGTGTCCCATTGTTCTGCTCCTAGTATGTCAAAGGCAACTATCAATATGTTTTTATAACCTTCATTGGCCGCTGACAGAACTGCACTACATCCTGAGCCTCTTGCCTGTGTAAAGTCTAATTTTTTCACACCATCTTTTTTGGTGCTTCCACCAAGCCAAATTCTATAACTTTTTAAATTTTTTGGCACATGGTGTTCAGGATCGCCATCAACAAGATAGTCCCAATCAACAATTTTGTCTGGTCCAATTACATCCGCAGTAAAAGGTTTGACTGCTTTGCCAGCCACAACTTCGTTATACATGTTTGGATTTACACAGAATATTTTATCACAGAGATCTGGATAGTCTCTGTATATTGCATTGCAACCATATATTGGTGCACGACCTTTTAGGCGATTAAGATCGCCAAATATATTTCTGCTTTCACCATTTCCGATTATTATGCAAGTGTCTTTGGACAAAGTTACACTCCAAAACTTTCTCCACAACCACATCCTGCAGTGGCATTGGGATTGGATATTTCAAATTGAGAACCAAAAACTTCTTCTTTCCAGTCTATCTGTGTGCCTGCCACATACAACATTGATTGACTGTCAACAACAAATTTTCCTGTGCCCCAGTCTTCAATGTGATCATCTTCGCCAATAGTGTCTTTGGCATCAATGAATCCCCAATCATATTTGAAGCCTGCACAGCCGCCACCTTTCACAGCAAGGCTAACTGCATACTTTTCTGGGTTTTTTGATAGCAAATTTTCCATTTGCTTCTTTGCTGAATCTGTAATTTTAAACCATTCCATGTGTATACTTATTTTAGATCTGCGTACCTTTTAATTGTTGTGATCATGTTGCTGAGACCATTTTGCCTCTGCGGTGTCAGTATTTCTATAATTCCTAATTTTGCAATATCTTCTTTGGTTATCAATGATATTTCTCTACATGACTGACCATCAAAAATGTCTGCAATAATGGCCGCTGTGCCTTTTGTAATAAAAGCATCACTGTCCACAGTCAAAAAAAGTCTATCTTGCCTTATTTCTGGTACCACCCATAACTTACTTGCACAGCCGTGGATTTGAAATTCTTTTATCTTGTATTCCTGTTTCATAGGTTTTGCATTTCTGGCTTGTTCAATGATGTACTGAAACCTGTCCATTCCTTCAAGCAGTTTTAAATTGGCACCCCAATACTCAATTTTTTCAGTAATTGCTGTCATATATTTCTTTACAGTTTTCAAACCAAAAACGTGTGGCTTCTTTTTTTCTTCCAAAACTCATGTATGCTTTGTTTTTGGAATGATCCCAATGTGTTTCCCATATAGGATCTGTTTCATACCACCATCCCCATTTGCCTTCACAATTTTTTTCACACCAGTGTATAAAGTCTTCAACCACTCCGTCACAATTTAGAAAAATGCTATACTTGTATTTTTTATCATATCCGTTGTGTACTTCGTCTCTGGAAGATTTTTTACCATTGTGTGGCATGTTCATAACTCCATAGTTTTGCTGAGCATTTTGATTTGCATTCATCGGGACAAGATTGGTCTTGCATACTGGCAAACAACTGATTCCAATTGGTATTATTCATTTGTTGCTCTAGTGTTTGATTTCTATCTATATAATCAAAAATATTTTTGTTGTGAGCATATCTTAGATCTGTCCAACAACAAGGATAAAAATTTCCTTGTGGATTTAAATATAGTCCTTTGTTTCCTATTTTGCATAATGGCATTATGTTTTCATCCTGATCAAGTTCAGCGTATCTTTTGCTAAATAGGTCTTTGGTTGAATCTTGAAACTGAGATGTTGAAAGGTTATAAAACTTTCTTGTGTATCTGCCATGAGAAATAAATTTTGTGCTGGGTTGCAACGGATCGTTTTTTGGATACGCATCAGAATTAATACCAAACTTTGAACTCAGTGTCAATTGAAAACTATCAAATCCAAGTTTGGTTGCAAGTTGTTTCATTTTTTCAATATTGTTTTCATTAAATTTGAATGCAATTGCGGCCCATAACATGTGAGGCTTTGTGGCAGACTTACTTAAAACATCTATGCCTTGCAAAATACTTTCCCAATTGCAATTGATTCTGTATATACTATTGCTTTCTTGATCCCATCCATCTAAACTGAAGTGTATGCTGTCTTTGTGGTCTAGCAATTTGCTTAATTTTTGCCACCAATCTCTTGTTTTGTATGATCCATTTGTGATAATAATTTTTTGTATGTCTGAATTTTCAGTATTAAGCCATTCCAAAATTTTTAAAAAGTCTTTGGCATATATCACATCACCGTCGTTACCACAAAAAGTTATTTTTTTCACATGTTTAACAATGCCACTAAAGTTTTTCTTAAACCAATCCAAATCCAATTCTTGATTAGTCAGTCCTTCAGGAACTTCTTGTCTGGAACACCTTGGACATTTTAAACTGCATTTACTACACAATTCAATGTGCCAATGCTCTAATGGCCATTTGTTAACATTTTGCATCAGTATATTATACAGGATTTATTCTTTAAGAACAATAACTCCGCAGGCTAAACGATCACCTGCGTTACCAGTTTTGAGTGATTCTGCGTCACCGCCTCGACCAAGATCATCGGTATCTTTGTGTATTACTATGCCTCTGCCCACTACTGATCTATCTCCAACAAGATCAACACGTTTAGCCACTATGGTAAAATCCGCAACTCCGTTGTCGTCTGCGGTAACATTTCCAAGATCACCCACATGACCTTTTTCTACGTTGCCATGATCTTCTCCGTCAGGATTATAATGTCCACCCATTGAAGCACAGCCGTCACTCATGTCACCAAATTCATGTATATGGAATCCGTGTTCGCCTGGTTCTAGGCCTTCTATTCTCCCTTTGATCAAAGTAGGAGTACCAGGTTTCTGTATTAATAGTATTGTGCCTTTGACTTTGTCGCTTTGTTGTAATTCAACATATGCTTTGACATCTGCGGCTTGTTCTGAAATTGTTTTGATGCTTTCACAGGAACAAGTTTCTGCTCTTGTTCTAGGACAGGATTGATCTTTTATTTCTGTGAATTTCATGCACCAGTATTTAGCCACTGGTTGTAGAGTTGTTCAGCCGCCATGTTTTTGCCTTTGGCTTCTGTCTGAATATCAAAGTGTTCGCCAAAACTCAGTGCCCAAGCATTTACTTTTGCATTAGGCAAAAGATCTGAATGTGCTCTAAGTTTTTGTTTTTTACAACCTTTTTCTAAAAGCATTTTGATATCATGCATTTCTGAGTGCATCTTTTCACCTAGTCCTGCTGGAGCCAAATGCTCATCTCTGCTGTAAGAATAATGTAGTGTAGGCCTCACACCACGCCACGAGTCAATAACTTTTTTTACTCTATCGTCTTTTGCATCAATGTATTCTTCTGCTCTTATCCAATGATGATGAATATCTAACACCAACGCAATTTTATGTGCAACAAGTAGAGTGCTTTCTAAGCCATGGCCCATTTCATCATTTTCTATTGTTATCAAATTCTGTGCTTCTTTGGATAATCTAGGAAAAACTTTTAACAAGCCTTCTGGTCCTAGTTTACCTGAAATATGCACATTAATTTTGCAACCGTCGTGCCAACTCTTGCCATAACCCATCCATCTTGCCATGTCCACATGATATTCAAATTCTTCAATGCTTCTTTCAACAATGTCAGGAGTTACACTGCTGAGGCAACAAAATTGTCCAGGATGGAAACTGACTTTGACATCCAAGCGTCTTGCAGTTTCGCCAACAGGTGCAAATATTTTTGCACAGTGATCTTGTATTTCTTTCCTTTGCCACCACGCCTTCCAGTTTTTTTCTGTGTAGCCTTGCAACATTTCTGAACCAAGTCTAACCATTCTACGTTCAGGTGGCAAAGTTGCTACACGTTCAACCATTCTCTTGGCCGCGGCCGCATTGTGATTCATTATGTCCCACTGTCGCTGT
>CEOK01130964.1_pt1 | contig 12516 bp, 8 predicted proteins | sample 427001 | NCBI WGS metagenome assembly CEOK01 (sample SAMEA2591108, study PRJEB7988) | marine metagenome | isolation source: saline water (ENVO:00002010), including | reverse complement strand
TGGTCCAAAGAATGATTTTGATTTAGAATATCCTGTTCTTGATCAATACCGAGGTTTTACATTTAGTTATAATAAATCAGGTGGTGTTCAATGGTTGAAAACTCTTTTGAAAAACAATATTTTTAGTTTTATTAGAGAGGTGATCAATGCCCCAGTTAAGAATTATGATTTAGTCATCAATGATTTTGATCCAGTGACGGCATGGGCATGTTTATTATACAACAAAAAATGTTTTGCGCTAAGCAATCAATTTTCATTGACCTCACCTAAGGTGCCAAAACCTGGAAAAATAACAAAACAAGCCATAAAGTTTTTGAAATTCTTAGTGCCGATTAAAAATGGTTACGGCTTTCATTTTGTGGAATATGACAAAAATATTTTTCATCCTATAATTCGTGATAAAGTAAAACATATTATCCCTCGAAAGGGCAAATCATTCGTGGTTTACTTAAGTGCTTACTCGGTAAAAAAGATAGCTAAAGTTCTAAAAAACTTTCCTGACAAAAAATTTCATGTTTTCTCCAAAGAGGTTGATAAGAAGCAAAAAAAAGGCAATATTACTTTACACCCGATAGACGAAATTAATTTCCTCAAAAAAATGGGGGCTTGTGCAGGGGTCATTACTGCAGCTGGTTTTACTACTCCAGCCGAGGCTATTTACTTGAAGAAACCGATTATGGTTATTCCCATGAAAGCTCAAATTGAGCAGAAATGTAATGCACATGTTTTAAAAAAAATGGGAGTGACTGTGATTGATGAATTCTCTGAAAAAAAGATTGCGAAAATCAAAAAATGGATTAATAAGCCTGCTTTGGTAAATCTAAAGTTCAATGATCAAAGTCAATCTATCGTGGATAGAATTTTAATGGATTATATCAAAAGTAACTTTTTGATTAATCAACTTTAAACATAGGATTAGTTAATCAAGCTAACTTTTTATCACTTCATCTAGATTTATACCAATCCAATTTTCACGGAATCATATAAATGCAATATATTTATATGTTACTTTAAGTTTTCTATTGAAATCATAAAAATATCCAATCAAAAAATAAACATTTGATTGGCTTTAAAACTAACCTATGAAAATTTTAGTTTGTATAAGTCACGTACCTGATACTACTTCAAAAATTAATTTTACTGATGAAGACAGCTCATTTGACACAAATGGGGTGCAGTTTATAATTAATCCCAACGATGAATTTGGACTTACCAGAGCTATATGGATGCAACAACAGCAAGGTGCTGAGGTAACAGTAGTTACTGTTGGTGATAATTCATGCGAGTCCACTTTGAGGAAATGTCTTGCTATCGGCGCCAATAAGGCCCTGCGAATCGACCTAAAACCATCAGACGGATTTGAGGTGGCGCAAGAGTTGGCAAATATTTGCAAAAAAGAAAATTATGATATTATCATTGCAGGGAGAGAGTCCATTGACTACAACGGGGCAATGGTTCCAGGAATGTTAGCCGCACTCTTAGATTATAATTTTATCACCAATTGTATCGAATTAACAGTTGATGGTGATGATGCAAAAGCATCAAGGGAGATCGATGGCGGAATTGAAACCGTTTCTTGCAAGTTACCGATTGTTATCGGTGCTCAAAAAGGCTTGGTTGAAGAAAAGGATTTAATCATCCCTAACATGCGCGGAATTATGCAAGCGAGACAAAAACCTCTTGAGGTTGTCCAAGCCATTAAAGGAACAATAAGATCATCCATTATAAAGTTTGAGAAACCAAGTCCAAAAGGAGCTGTAAAATTGGTCTCAGCAGATGACATCGATCAGTTGATCGACTTATTACACAACGAAGCAAAAGTAATTTAATTTAATACCATATGGCGATTGTAATTTATGCCGAATCTGAAAACGGTAAAATAAAAAAAATAGCATTTGAGCTTGCCTCCTATGGGCGAGCGTTAGCTGACAAGATGGGTATTCCGTTGATAGCTGTTACTTTTAATCAAGAAGAAAACGATTTACTTGGATCTCACGGGGTTGAAAAAGTGATCAAAATCAGCGATGAATCTCTAAATGATTTTAATGCAAAACAATATGCAAAAAACATCGCTACCGTTGCAAAAGACAACCAAGCCAAGATGGTCGTTTTAAGCGCCAGTGCAAATGCAAAATATTTGGCTCCAATATTAGCAGTAGGCTTATCAGCTGGGTATGCTTCAAATGTAGTCGCTCTGCCGGAGAGCTTTCATCCACTTAGGGTAAAGCGTTCATGCTTTACAAACAAAGCATTTAATATTTCCAATCTCGACAATGAGGTAAATATTATTGGACTGTCAAGTAATTCCTATGGTATTAAGGAAGATCCTAAATCATTAGAAGTTATTGAAAAAGATTCGGTTCCAGTAAATTCAACGCTCAAAGTAGAAAAAGTTGAAAAGGTAACTGGCAAGGTGACCATTGCTGAAGCAGATATCGTCGTTTCTGGTGGAAGAGGATTGAAAGGCCCAGAAAACTGGCACCTAATTGAAGATTTGGCAGATACGCTCGGAGCGGCAACAGCTTGTTCAAAGCCTGTTTCAGATATGGGCTGGAGACCTCATGGAGAGCACGTCGGACAAACAGGTAAACCTGTTGCCTCCAACTTATATATTGCCGTTGGTGTTTCAGGGGCTATTCAACATTTAGCAGGAATTAATTTTTCTAAAGTAAAAGTGGTGATCAATAATGATCCTGAGGCTCCTTTCTTCAAGGCCGCAGATTACGGTATCGTTGGTGATGCTTTTGAAGTAGTACCCAATTTAATTAATAAGCTTAAAGCCTTTAAAGAGCAATAGTTTTATCTTTTTCCCAAAGCTAAAAGCCTGTATTTGACAGCTTTGAATAAAGTCAAAATTGCCACAGTTTTAATAAAATTCTGGAGTTTAAGTCGAAAGTTTCTTCCATTCATGATAAATGTTATCTTAGCAATCAAACTCAACAAATATTTTACCGAGCTATGAAAAAAGTGATTTTTACATTAATATTACTTTATACTTCACACCTTATTGGTCAGGAGATAATAACGCTTCCATATGACAACACTGGTTTAGATTACCAAGGATCAGAAATAAAAATCAAGGGTTATTTCTCTGATAAAAAAAATTTTCAAAATATTTCGATTCCTACCATTCAAGTATTTTTACCTGAAAATAATAAAAAAGTAAAAACTGCAATGATCGTTTGCCCCGGTGGCGGAATGCGTGTAAATGCAATTCATCACGAAGGATTTGATGTAGCAAAAGCTTTAAATGAAAGAGGTATTGCGGCTTTCGTTTTGAAATATCGTTTGGTTCCCGCCCATTTAATTGGGAAAAATGAAGGGTTGGACTATCCTTATTCAAAGGAAAAAAGACAACTTACCTATGGACACTTAGACGCACTAAACGCTATAGAACATGTAAGAAAAAATGCTTCTAAATATGGGATTGATCCTAATAAAATTGGAATAATGGGATTCTCAGCCGGTGGTGCTGTCACTATGGAGGCAACCTATAAATCAACTGAAAAAAACAGACCTAATTTTGTCGCGCCCATCTATCCTTGGATGAAAATTGTAGAAAATCAGGAACCACCAACTTACGGGCCACCCATTTTTATTGTTTGTACAACTGAAGATGCCTTAAAGCTCGCTGTACCCAGTACTAAAATTTATGTTGATTGGGCAGAAAAGAACTATATAAGTGAGATGCACCTTTACCATCATGGAAAACATGGTTTCGGAATGAGAAAAACCAACTATCCTGTTGATAATTGGTTTAACAATATGGTAGACTGGATTGAGGCTATAGGAATGTTAAACTAATTACTTTTTGCTTTTACCAGAACCTACACCACCACCGATTGCAGTTAAATCGTATTGGACTTTAAATACTACATACCTTGGCTGTATAATATAAGAGTTGGTAGTCACCGAAAATTGATTAAAACTATCTCTGTTAATTTCGGTATCGTTCAAAATGTTGGTAGCTGATACACCGAACTCCCATTTTGAACCTTTTTTTGAATATGATAGTTCAGCTTCTAGAAATCGGTACTCATTCAGGGTCTGAACTTCATTACGGTAATAATTATAAGTGTACTCTGCTTCAAAAATAAAACCATCTAGGAAGTAAGCATCAAATCTCGCAAAGGGCGAGTTAGTGAAAAATCTACTTTTTACATCCCCATTAGTGTAGTCTCTTACATTATAGGTATAACCAACTTCCAGGTTGGGCTTAGTTCTAAAGTTGGTAGCAATATTAACTCGGTATCGTTGAGTAAAGTTTATTGATTCAGTCGGGTTGTTATTGATAACATTATTAAAGTCGCTGTAGTTGAAATTAACATTCAAACCTCCTTTAAAGTTTTTAAATCTTTTATCAATCCTTCCTGAGGCTGTATATGAGTCTCTTGGGAAATTTGAATTGGTTGCTGATCTAACGCTATTAATTCCTTGAACAGAGGTAGTGCTCTGAATTGCATCGTCTCTTCGGGAATAACTTAAATTTGCAAAAATATTGGTAAAGTTGAATATGTTGATACTTTGGTAATTTAAATTGACTGCATTAAATAGGGCCGCTTCCAAGTTTGGATTTCCTTGAAAAAAGGAGTTGTAGTTTCTAAAAATAAAGCCCTCAGCCAAATTATTAATATCCGTAAACTGTCTAGTAGAGCGATAAATAAGCCTAATTGTTTCGGATTCTTTAAGTTTCATCAACACCCTAAAATCTGGTCGGAAAAAAGAGTAAGCATCGCTAACAACACCGCTTGATTGAGCAGTATTAGTTTTGTAGGCATGGAGCGTGACCCCAGGATCAAAGGTGAAAATCCCTGTTATAAAACGATAGTGCAAAGCTGCATATGCATCCTGAAAGTGAAAATTCACACGGTTTACTAGGTTATTTTCGCTAAAATTTTGAGTGGTATTATCGTCTAAAATTTGGAAAATTGACGAATCAAAATCTTGCTTTACATCTGTCAGTCCTAGTGTAAGGTTAAAGTTTGACTTGGGAGAAATAATAAAATAATAATCAAGTTTTCCTTCGACCTTATCAGTTTGAACATTACGTTCTTGATTAATGTTAAAATTTTCTTGATCTTGGTTTAAACTCAACACCCTACCAAAAGGTTGAAACTGCTTTATCGCCCTGTAGAATGGGTCATCCTTCTGCGCTAAATGTTGTAATTCAAGTGAAAAAATATGATTTTCTCGGTGGGTGTAGTAAAGCCTTAATTCTTGATTTAATGAAAAAGGGGTTTGTTGTCTGAGTTGTCCAATTTGTTCTGGAACTCTAATCCCATTTCTGCTTGATATTGTTGTCAGGTCAGAAACCTCATCTTGACTGGAGGTTTTATACAAGACGTTATATTCTGTCTGAAGCATTTCATTTGGATTGTACTCTGCTGAAAACTTAAACAGTTCTTGTTCGGTTTCTTGGACAGAAACTTCTGAAGTTTCCTCAACTTCGTTAGAGACATTATAAGTCCTTGTGTTTTTTTCTTCCAAATGATTTTCGGCTCTAGAGTAAATCGCAAATCCACTAAATTGAAGTGCCTCGGTTGGGGAATAACTAAAATTATAGGCGCCAAATTGAGATTCAATGGATTTTGCTCTGTTGTTCTGTAAATCAGTAATCCCAGCATCGTCCGAGCTAATGGAAATCGAAGTACCTGTCCTCGAATTGAGATTATTAAATCCGCCGCTAAAACGATAAAAATCTCTTCTTGTCAGCGGAGGATCACCGATATTATTAGAGTTTAGCAATAGATTCATACTCAAATCTTTGGAATAATAAAAGACTTTTGGAGCGGCGATAAATCGATCATCATTTCCAACACCACCACCAATTTCACCAAACCAAAACTTATCCTTTCCACTTTTTAAGCTGATGTTAATAGCAACATTATCTTCGTTATTGGAAACACTCCTCAACTGATTTACCTCAGAAAAATTCCTTAAAACCTCGACTTTCCCGACAGCATTTGCAGGCAAGTTTTGCGTAGCTAGTTTAGAATCTCCGTCAAAGAAATCTTTTCCTTCAACAGTTATTTTTGTCACTTCTTTACCCTCGACCTCAATCCTTCCCTCATCATTCACTTCAATACCAGGAAGGTTTTTAAGTACATCTTCAAGTTTTCTTTCAGAGCCTGTGTTAAAAGAATCAGCATTGTAGACAATAGTGTCTCCTTTTATGGTTACGGGCATCTCATAAACCAATTCGACCTCGTCTAGTGCCTCGGCTTGTTCCTCCAACACAATATTTCTCTCAATATTATCTTTTTCATTGAAAATAAAAGTAACCTCTTTAAATCCAATAAAAGAGATCTTTATTTCATAATCTGTCTCACTCTTGAGGATTAGTCTGAAATAGCCATCCTCGTTTGAAATTCCAAAACCATCCAAAACTTGAGTTTCTTTCTCGACTGCAACAATGTTAGCACCCATGATTTTATTTCCTGAAACATCAGAAACAAAACCCCCAAAATCAATGTTTTGTGCCAATAATTGATTGGTAAACATTAAGATTAACCATAATAAAAATATTCTTTTCAATTGAAACTTTTTTTAATTAACTCTTCTTGAACCACCACTTTCTCTTCTTTTTCGAAACATTTCACGCATTTCATTTGTCTTTTTTGCGCTAATTTCCAAATACTCTTCCGTGTCAACCTCAGTTCCTTTTTTTGGCATTTTAATTTTTAATTTATCCTTTGGATTCATTACAATTTTAGTACAAAGCATTGTTGTTCTTTCATCACTGACCTCTAAAATAAGACCTGGTAAACCACTGTGTTTTGCAGGTCCTGTAGCAACTGGGATTTGAGGGGTAAACCAAGCCTCAATATTAACTTTTTTCATTTTAGGTTGATCATCACTGTTTTCTCTTTGTCTTCCAAATTGAAAAACCTGCTGTGGAACCTCTTTTGACAATGTCGCTTTATAGCATGTGTAAGCACCTATTTTTTTTGACTCCCCTGTCATAACCCATTTACTCACCGACAAGGTGTCTTTAATCAAGAAAAATTTTCCAAAGAGATCTACTTTATTAATAAATGTATTAGAAGCATAATCCCTGTACAAAATTCCTTGGATAGGATTCATCATTGCCGTGAAGTTAAACCTCGTTGATCCTCCAACTCCGGAAATATCAAGTCGCTGTTCTTCATAGAATAAGGAAGCAGTATTATTGAAATCCAACTGGTAGGTCTTCTCCATACTACTCTTAATTCTATCAATAACATATTGTCTCCGCTCAATTGGGATATTTTTTGTAAAATCTGTATTGACTTTTGTTTTTGACATATAATATGCAGTACCCTGAAAATCCTGTGCTTTTATATTATTAGTAAATAAAAAGAGCAAAAAACAGGAAAGGCGAATTATAATTTTCATAGCTGATTTATTGATATTTTTTAGACAAACGAATTTGAATTTAGTTTAATTAAAGAATAAATTGTTTTAAAAATTTTGAGTCAAAAATAATTAAACAAAAGATCAAATCGATTTTTGTAAAACGATCATTTCAATAAGCTTCAAAACTGCAGCTATTCATAAAAATTGATAGGAATTTTATAAATTGGCTAAATGCAAAAAAACAGCTCGCTACTAAATTTAATCCAACTTAACTTTGCCGTACTCTTAATAAGCACCTCCGGAACTCTAGGGAGGTATATAGAACTCCCTGTTCCTTTAATCATTGTGCTGAGAGCTTCCCTTGGGGCGGTATTTCTAATTCTTTTTTGTAAGTGGAAAAAACTCAGCTTTAAAATCCATAAAAAAGACCGTTGGACAATTTTTATAAGTAGTATCCTGATGGGAACTCATTGGATCACTTATTTTACTGCACTTAAGTTATCCAATGTTGCTATTGGAATGTTGTCCGTATTTACTTATCCAGTCTTAACCGCTTTTTTGGAGCCGCTGATACTAAAGAATAAATTCAAAAACTCCAATCTAATTTTGGGGTTAATGGTACTGATAGGTATATATTTCTTGGTGCCAGAGTTTAGCTTGGAAAACGATCATTTAAAAGCTATTGGTTTTGGTGTTTTTTCCGCATTTTGCTATGCTATTCGAAATATATATATGAAACAAAAATCTTCAGAATACGAGGGTTCTATTCTCATGGTCTATCAACTGGTCATTGTGTCAATTCTGTTAATCCCAGTATTTTTTATGTATGATATGACTGGGCTTCAAGCATCCCTTCCAGCGGTGTTGATTCTAGCTTTTTTAACCACGGCTACTGGGCATACTTTATTTATTTACAGTTTTAGAAATTTCACTATTAGTACTGCGAGTATAATCAGTAGTGTTCAACCTGTATACGGTATTATAATAGGAATGATTATATTGGGAGAATATCCAGAAATGACCACCCTCATTGGGGGAGCTTTGATCTTGGGAACGGTTCTGATTGAAAGTATTCGAACCTATAAAAATTAAATTTAAGAAAATGAGAGCAATATTTTTAATTTCTTGTTTGGTGTTATTTTGGTGCTGTGAAAAGCCCACAATAAAACCTAATTTTTTATTTATACTTGTTGATGATTTGGGGTATTATGACCTCAGTGTAATGGGAAGTACTTTTTATGAAACTCCCAATATTGACCGAATTGCAAATGAAGGAACACTATTTACTCAAGGTTATGCCAATGCCTCTGTGTGCAGTCCATCCAGGGCAAGTTTATTGACAGGTTTTTATCCCACTGTTCACGGGATTACAGATTGGATTGGTGCCAAAAATGGAACAGACTGGCGAAGTAAAGGACGTAAAACAAAACTTCTACCCAGCCAATATGTCAATCATTTACCCTTTGAGATGACTACCTTACCTGAAGTATTTCAATCAAGTGGTTACAAAACTTTTTTTGCAGGAAAATGGCATTTAGGGTCTGTGGCGGAAAAATCGCTCCCCACGGATCACGGATTTGACATCAATAAAGGAGGTTATAGAGTAGGCGGGCCATTTTCTGGAGGTTTCTTTTCCCCTTACAGCAATCCATTTCTAGAAGATAAACCGGAAGAGAAAGGGCTTTCGCTTTCTATGAAACTTGCTCAAGAGACTGCTAATTTCATCAAGGAAAATGCCGACAATCAATTTTTTGCTTACCTGAGTTTTTATGCAGTTCACGCCCCAATTCAAACGTCCAAACATAAATGGAAAAGATACCGCGATAAAGCAGTAGCACAGGGAATATTGGAGGAAGGCTTTTTTATGGAAAAAAGACTCCCCATGCGTATTAAACAAGACAATCCAATCTACGCTGGACTCATAGAACAGACTGATGAAGCAGTAGGGCATGTCCTACAAACTCTAGATGCTTTAAATTTAGATGAAAATACGGTGGTTGTTTTTGTCTCAGACAACGGGGGTGTTTCTGCAGGAGATGCTTTTGCAACCAGTAACCTTCCACTTAGAGGAGGAAAAGGCTATCAATGGGAGGCAGGAACAAAAACACCTTTCTTTATAAAAACACCTCATTTAAATATCCAAGGAAAAAAAATAGATACGCCTGTCATGGGTGCAGATCTATTCCCTACCCTATTGGAATTAGCTGGTTTAGAAAATCCTGTACAAGTGGATGGAAAAAGTTTAGTACCATTATTAAGGGATGAATCGTTTGATGAACGCCCACTTTTTTGGCACTATCCTCACTATGGAAATCAGGGGGGAGACCCAAGTGCTATCATTAGAAAAGGCGATTGGAAGTTAATTAAGTATTTTGAGGACGGCACAAACGAATTGTATAACCTCAAAGAAGACATCGGGGAGAAAACAGATGTTTTTAATCAATACCCTGAAATAGCTATGGATCTAAAAAATACTTTAGAGGAGTGGCTTGTTTCAACCAATGCAAAGATTCCAGAAGTTGACCCAATTCACAATGAAGAGGAGGAAAGGGAATGGTTGATTAATCACAAAATCAAGGTGAAGGCAATGCTCGAAAAAAGACGTATGGATGAGTTAAAACCCAATTATGAACCCAATGAAGATTGGTGGGGAAGTACGTTTGACTAAGGTTTTTTGATATCATTGCTTTTATTCCTAGTATCCTCTGATATATTTTTTTCAGAGAATAATGCCAAGTAATAAATTGGCTGACCCTACTTAAGTAAAATCCAATACTCCCATGGTTTCATTACATACTCATAACTATCGGAGAGCATTTTGTTTTTTCCGCGAGGGAATGCAGTAAAAGTCCCGTTATAATTCATGGTAAATTGAGCATAATTTTTACTCATATTTGCAACAAAAACTATTGTATTATTTTGGCTGGATCTTTTAAAAGCGAAGATTTGATTTTCTTTCCCATGGTTCATCTTAACGAATCCGTTCATTGACTCGTAAGCCGCACGACCGTTACCAGCAGTCAAAGCGTCATTATTGTTTTTTAACTTACCAAGTTGCTTGAGCAAAGTCATGGTTTCTCCATTTTTTTTTGGGAAATCATCTTTTTCAAAAAACAACAAGCGTTTGTTTAATTCGTATTCCTGACCACTGTAAATCAATGGCATCCCCGGAAAAATATAGGTAAATGCGGTGAGCATATTATAAGCATCGCCATATAACTCCGCTGAAGTTCCTTGCCAAGAGTTCACGTCATGGGTAGATGTATAATTCAGCAAGATATTTTCGTCCTTATGCTTTTCCATTACGGATTTGAAGTGGCTTTCCAATTCAGTCACGGTCATCTTCCCTTGAGCTATTTGATTTAAAAAGTAATTACCAGAATGGTAAGAAGCATCAAACTTACTGACCAACTCGATTCCACCAGGATGCTCTATATCAGTCTCTGCCAAAAGAAAAATTGGCTTCAAAGACCTAAGCGCTTTAAAAGTTTTATCAAAAAAAGATTGTGGTACTGCATAGGCTTGATCAACACGGTAGCCATCGATATCAAACTCTTCTATCCAATACTTCATGGCATTTGTCATTGCTTTTTGCATCTTTTTATTATCATAGTTCAGGTCTGCCACATCTGTCCATCCCCATGATTTTCCAGTTGCATGATTGATGGGGTCGATTATTTCGCCTTTATCATTTTTGAGGTAAAAATCTGGATGCTCTTTTATCCAAACATGATCCCATCCTGTGTGACCAGGCACCCAATCGAGTATGATGTAAATCCCCAACTCATGTGCTTTATTCACCAAAGCACGAAAATCATCTGCTGTACCAAATTCTGGATTGACTTTTTTATAATCCGAAACTGCATAGTAACTCCCCAAAGGTCCTTTGCTTTTGGTAGTCGAAATTGGATTTACGGGCATCAACCAAATGACCTTTACCCCTAAGTCTCTTAAAACCGGAAGATCTTTCGTAAAAGCATTAAACGTTCCCTCTTCTGAATACTGTCTGATATTCGCCTCATAAATCACACCGCTTGCGATGTCTGAGTTTGAAATGTTGGCTTCTTGCGCCAATAAAACAGTAGTTTGAAAAACGAGTAGCAGTGAAAAAAACCTAAAAATAATCTTCATGTTTATGGATTTAGTTCAATAATCAAGGAAGATTTACCCTCCATCAGTATTCCTTTTTCAAGGTCAATAGTTTGATCGGTTAGAATCTCATAGCCATGAGTGTAGTCTTTAATTAACTCCTTGTAGCGTTCCATTTCAACCTCCTGAGTGTGATTTCCTCTATTAAATAGAACCCAAACTTTCTTATTATTATGAATTCGGAAGTAGCTGTATATCTCATCCCAACCTCCCATCTTTGGCGCAAATTGAATAAGTTTCCCATGATGTATCACTTCATTAGACTTTCTCCAGTTCAATAATTTTTTGAAAAAATCAAGCGTTTTAATTTGATCTACATTAAGTCCCTCCGTGGTGAAAGCATTGATTTTATCCCCTGGAAATCCCCCTGGAAAATCAGAACGAATTAATCCATGATTACCTGGGCTTTTATTGCTATTCATTAAAATTTCGGTTCCATAGAAGAATTGAGGTATTCCTCTCATCGTAGCAAAATAAACAATCCCCATATTAAACAGATCTAGATCATTATATACCTGTGTATAAAATCTAGTCATGTCGTGGTTATCAGGAAATATTACCAAATTATAGGGGTCGGCATAAAGAAAGTCATTGGCCAACATTTGATAAGCTTTTATAAACCCTTTGCCCCAACCAAAATCGTCATTTAGTGCTTCGACAAAAGCAATTTGCAAGGGAAAGTCCATCAAGCTAGGCAAATAAGAAACATAGCCATCGTGATTTTGTTTTCCCATTTGCCAATAAGAAGTTATGGCAGGATTAGGAGACCATTCCTCACCAACAATATTAAATTTTGGATACTCCACCATTATATCTCGTGTCCAATCTCCCATAAAATCTCTATCAGAATAGGGATAGGTATCTACTCTTAATCCAGATAAACCAGCATATTCAATCCACCATATCGCATTTTGAATTAGGTATTTTGAGACCAATGGGTTTTTCTGATTTAAATCTGGCATTGTTTCAACAAACCAGCCGTCAGCATGGCCACTTTTGTCAAATTCAGAGGCATGTATATCCTGAACTGAT
>CEOK01012187.1_pt1 | contig 12542 bp, 10 predicted proteins | sample 427001 | NCBI WGS metagenome assembly CEOK01 (sample SAMEA2591108, study PRJEB7988) | marine metagenome | isolation source: saline water (ENVO:00002010), including | reverse complement strand
AAAGATTTGTTTTAATATTAAAATACTCAAACTCTTCATTTCCAAAATGGTAAATAGATATTGTTAAAAATAATAATAAAGTGATAGTTGGTAATAAATACCAAAAAGCCATAATTGACATAGCAACAAATATATACAGTATTAAAAATAGTTTAATCGATTTTAAATTAAAAAATCTTGTAAGTATTTGTCCTTTTTTGATATCATAAGAACCATGAGTAATCCCAACAGATGCTATTAATAGGAAAGATAAAATATTTATCAATACTGTTGAGTCTGAAAAATTAAAAATAAAATTCACTACTACTGCAAATAATGATGCAAGTGTAAAAAAATTAACATGATTATAATATTTGTTAACTTTGCTTATCATTTAAACAGCGCCCTAAGAAATAATTTTTTTGGCATGTTATTTATGACATTGATATCATCATTATAACTACTTTCATTCGATAAAAACTTGATCACAGAATCTGAATTTTTTAAAAATAAATTTGTAAATATTTCAGGCATTTCACTTGGAAATGAAGAGTTTGAGTATTTTAATATTAAAACAAATCTTTTTATTTCAATTTTCAGAGGCTTAATGATAATTATTGCTCCATTAGTATTTCATTATGAACAAACATTTAAAATATTTCAAAGTATCAACTTCAGTATTAATGATAAACTATTTTTTTTTATGAGTAATAATTATACCATTCTTATAATATTTGCATTAATAAATATTTTATTTTCATTAATTGTCAATGGCAATAATCGTAATAGATTTATTTTACTATTAGATTTATTAACTTTAATATTAATTAATTTTATATTTACACCTATTTTTTCATTTTCTCTTTATTTTTGTTTTCTTCATTCTAAAAGAAATATTTCAAAAATAAGAAAATACTTTTTGAGATTAAATAATTCAAATTTTAATTCTGTTAAATGGATTTCTATTGTTACTTTCTCTTTATTTTTGATTACATTGCTTTTTCTGTTTTCTAGAAATCAAATTTTATTTTCAATCAATAATACAATTTTTATTGGATTAGCTGCATTAACATTTCCCCATATTTTAACTGAGTTTACTTTTAATAAAATTATTAAAGAGAAAGTTTAGTATTATGAAAAACATCACAATTATTGGAAGTGGATTAGCTGGAATGTCAGCTGGATGCTATTTAGCAAAAAATGGTTACACTGTTAATATTATTGATAAAAATTCAACTTGTGGCGGCAGATTAGCTCAAATCAAATCTAATGGATTTACTTTTGATAAGGGTCCTTCATGGTATTGGATGCCTGATATTTTTGATAATTTTTTTAAGGATTTCAAAAAACAATCTTCTGATTTTTATTCATTAAAAAGACTTTCTCCATCATATCAATTTTTTACTGAAACATCTATTTATCAATTGCCTTCAAATTTTAATCAGCTATGTAATTTATTTGATAAAATAGATCCAGGGTCGTCTAAAAAATTAGAACTTTTTTTAAAGTCAGCTGAACTGAAATATAATCTTTCCATTAAGCAATTTTTAAATTTACCTGGACAATCTTATTCTGAATTTTTAAAACCTGAAATAATTAAAAATTTATCTAAGATGAATATTTTTATTTCACTTAGAAAACATATTAGAAAATATTTTTCAAATGATGATATAATTAAGATTCTCGAGTTTCCTTCCATGTTTTTAGGTGGAAGTCCAAATAATACTCCTGGAGTTTATAGTTTAATGAATTTTGCTGATATTAAAGGTGGAACCTGGTATCCTAAAGGTGGTATGTATGAGATTTCAAAATCTATTGAAAAACTAGCGAAAGATTTAGGTGTAAAATTTCATTTTAATGTTGATGCCAAAAAATTTAATGTAGAAAATAATAAGATAAAAAGTCTAGTATGTCAAAATAATATTGAATTCACATCAGATTATTTTATTTGTAATGCTGAGTATCCGTATGTTCAGAATAATTTAATAGAAAAAAAATATCAAACATACAATAATGAGTATTGGAAAAAATGTAGAGTATCTCCATCTGCAATTATCTTTCATTTGGGTGTTTCTAAAAAAATTAAATTTTTAAAGCATCATAATTTATTTTTTGATGAAAACTTTGATGAACATTTAGATGATATTTACAATAAAAATATTAACCCTAAAAAACCACTTTTTTATGTATGTTGTCCAAGCAAAACCGATGACTGTGTCATCCCTAATCATAATATGGAAAATTTATTTATTTTAATTCCAATTTCAACAAACACAATAGTTAATGATGAATTAGTCAATTTTTATTACGATTATGTTATAAGTAAAATTGAAAAATATGAAAAAGATTTAATTAGAGATAATATTATTGAAAGAATATCATACACTAAAAAAGATTTTGTATCTGAATATAATGCATATAATGGAAATGCTTACGGTTTAGCTAACACATTGTTTCAAACTGCAAATTTCAAACCAAATATTAAAGATAAAAAAATTAAAAATTTATATTACTGTGGCCATTTTACCGTTCCAGGTCCTGGGTTGCCACCATCACTTATATCAGGTAAGATTGCATCAGAATTATTAATGAAAAACTAAAAAATGAAAAATATATACGACAAATTATCCACAAATGTTTCATCTTCAGTAATGTATGAATATAGTACATCATTTTATCTCAGTACATTTTTACTATCTAAAAAAATGAAAGAAGCTATATATTCAATATATGCATTTGTAAGATTAGCTGATGAAATTGTTGATTCATTTCATGATTATGATAAAGAAAAATTATTAAATGATTTCCATAAAGAGTTTGATATATCTATTAAACAGAAAATCAGCCTAAATCCTATTTTCAATTCGTTTCAATCAACTTATCATAAATATAATTTTGAATATGAATTAGTTGATTGTTTTTTAAACAGTATGCGATTAGATTTGCAAAAACAATCATATGATAGCGACATGTTTTCAAAGTATATTTATGGCTCTTCTGAAGTAGTTGGCTTAATGTGTTTGAAAGTTTTTGTAAATGGTAATACAAAAAAATATAATCAGTTAAAGCCCTATGCAGTAAGTTTAGGTGCAGCATTCCAAAAGGTTAATTTTTTAAGAGATATTGATCATGATATCAAAACATTAAATAGAGATTATTTCAATTTAAATTCTTCAGAAAAAATAACAGAAGAGATAAAGAAAGAAATTATTTTAGACATTAAAAATGATTTTAAACATGCTTTGATTGGAATTAAATTGCTTGATAAAAATGTTCAATTTGGTGTTTACACTGCATATTTATTTTATCAAGAACTTCTTTCTAAAATCGAAATTATTGAAGCATCAGAATTATTTAAGAAACGTATTAGTGTCATCAATTATAAAAAAATCATTTTATTATTTAAATCCATTCTTAATATCAGTTTAAATTTAAAATTTTAATTTTTTTAAATGTTTTATGTAATTTTTATCTAATTTATTTAAATTTAGATATAATTATATAAAATATTTTTTAGAGGGAAAAATGACATATAGAAATATGAATACTATTCCGCTTGGGACTAAATTAAAATTAAAAAAAACTGGTGAAGTTGTTACTCTCGTTGACATATTTCATTATCCTACTACATTTAAGGTAGAGTATGATAATGGTCAATTTGACAATGTCAGGACTCATGCAGTAGAATTTATTGATGAATAATGTTTAGTAAAATCACAAAATTAACATGGATGATTAGGTTATTTGGCATATCTAAAGTAGCTATGATTGCCTATTGTAGACCACGTGTTATTTCTTTTGATGATAATAGATTAGAAATAAAAATACCATTAAAAAGACGAACAAGAAATCATTTAAATTCTATGTATTTTGGAGCTTTATCAGTTGGTGCTGATATTACAGGTGGTTTTTTAGCATTACCTGCAATACAAAATTCTAAAAGAAAAGTAGCGTTAATTTTTAAAGATTTTAATGCAAAATTTTTAAAAAGAGCTGAGTCTGATGTGCACTTTATCTGCGAAGATGGACAGGCAGTAAAAAAATTAGTTGAAAAAGCGATTGAAACTCAAGAAAGAGAAAATTTTAAATTAAAGATCTTAGCAAAATGTCCAAAGATTTCAAATGACATTGTTGCCGAATTTGAACTGACCTTATCCTTAAAAGACTATACCAACCGTTAAGGAGAATTCATTAATAAATTAAAAAATGTCATTGATTTTCAGGATTTGATGCTTTATAGAGTCCATGAAATTTTGTTAATTGCAAGTGAATATGATTCTTATATTCTTGAAGAAGATGGTAGATTGACTGAGCAAATCTTAGGTGAATATATTGGTATGAACTTAAGCTATGCTCCAAGACTTTGGAATGCCTCATCTGCAAGCGATGCCATGGATATGTTAAATAATAGATCTTTTGATTTAGTGATAATTATGCTTCGAATATCTGACATGAATCCAATCTCTCTTTCAAAAAAAATAAAAAAAAGTTATCCAGACAAACCAATTATTTTATTAGCGTTTGATGAGTCAGAGTTAGAACACATTCCACAAAACTATAATCAAACAATTGATAATATATTTATTTGGTCTGGTAACTCTAATGTTTTTCCTGCAATTATAAAATACGTAGAAGATAAAGAAAATGTTAGTAGAGATACTAAAGAAGGTGATGTTCGTTCAATTATCGTTATTGAAGATACACCAAGATATTATTCAAGTATACTTCCAATGTTATATAAATTAATTGTTTATCATACCAAAAAATTAATAAATGAAAGTTTAGATGATACTCAAAAACTTTTTCATTTAAGAAAGCGCCCAAAAATTTTACTAGCACAAAATTATGAACAAGCAGTTTTATATTTTGATAAATATCAAAAAAATTTATTAGGAATTATATCTGACATTAGATTTCCCAAATCAGGGATTAAGCATAAAAGTGCAGGAATAAAATTTTCAGAATATGCCCACTCAAAAGATGAAGGTATTCCAATTATTTTACAAACTACTGAGGTTATAAATTCACAAGATGTCTCTCACATAACAGATTTATTTTTAAATAAAAATTCATCAACATTGTATTACGATCTTAAAGATTTAATTATCAAAAATTTTGGATTTGGTAATTTTATTTTTAAAGATTCAAAAAGTAAATCAAAAATTATTAAAGCAACTAACATAGAAGAATTATATAAAGGTATTGAAATAATATCTACTGAATCTTTAGTGTATCATGCTTCGAGAAATCATTTTTCAAATTGGTTAGCTGTTAGAGGTGAATTTGATATTGCCAACCAATTTAGAAAATTAAAAAATTCTCATTTTGACCATACAGAAGATAGACGATTATATCATTTAGATTTATTAGAAAATGCTCTTAAAAATAGAAAAGAGAAATTTAAACTGGTTGATTTTAAACAAAAAAATATAGAAAGTTCAAATTTTTTAAGAATTGGTAAGGGTTCACTTGGTGGAAAAGCTAGAGGATTAGCTTTCCTAAATGAAAATATTTTTAAAGATAAAATTAATGAAAAATTTCCATCTTTAAATATTAAAGTACCAAGGACAGCGGTTGTTTCAACAGATTCATTTGATATATTTATGGATGAAAATAATTTATGGGAAATAGCATTAAATAGCACTGATAATGAAGCGATTTTAAATCATTTTATGAAGGCTAGATTATCTAAAGAAGTAATTAAATCAATTAAATCATTTTTAAAAACAATCAAATCTCCTTTAGCAATCCGTTCTTCAGGTCTATTAGAAGATTCACAATATCAACCATTAGCAGGAATGTATTCTACATTTATGATACCTAATTCTTCAGAATCCGAAAAAGAAAAGCTTAGCCAAGCATGTGAAGCAATAAAAAGAATTTATGCATCTACATTTTATAAAGCTCCTAAAACACTTTTATCACAATTTATTCAAAGACATGAAGAAGAAAAAATGGCTGTTATTATTATGGAAATGATTGGAAAAAATCATAATGATAGATTTTATCCAACTTTTAGTGGTGTTGCACAAAGTCATAATTATTATCCTGTATCACATATGCAAAGAAATCAAGGAATTGGTTTTGTTGCTCTTGGTTTAGGAAAAACAATTGCTGAAGGTAAAAAATCATTACGATTTTCTCCTTACTATCCTGATATTATTTCACAATTCTATTCAAGTAGTACGATGCTGGAAAATTCTCAAAATCAGTTTTTTGCTCTTAATTTAAAAAATGGTGATAATCCTATGATAAATGGTGAAAGTAAAAACTTATCTTTATACGATTTAGATATTGCTGAAAAAGATGGTGAATTAAAATATTTAGCTTCTGTTTTTGATACAAACGATAATGTTGCAAGAGATTCACTTAAAAATAATGGGCCAAGAGTTTTAACCTTTTCAGGAATTTTAAAATATAATCGTTTTCCATTAGCAGAAATTTTAAAATATTTTTTAGAATACGGACAGTCATCTTTAGGGTGTCCAGTAGAATTAGAGTTTGCTGTTAATTTAAACGAAAATAAGAAGGATGATTTTTCATTACTTCAAATGAAACCTATGACGATTAGTTCATTTAATAGATCAAAAATTGATGAGGATATAGACAAAGATTTATTGTTATGTAAAAGTAATATAGTATTAGGTGAAGGAATCATAAATGATATTAGAAATATTATTTATGTAGATTTAAAAGAGTTTGATGTATCTAAAACTAAATTGATTGCACATCAAATTGAAAAACTAAATGATAAGCTTGGCCCTAAAAATCCATACTTACTTATGGGGCCTGGAAGGTGGGGTTCATCTGATCAATGGTTAGGTATACCTACATCATGGGACCAAATTAATAATGCTAAAATTATTCTTGAGTTAAGTATAGAAGGTTTAGAACCTGACCCATCATTTGGAAGTCATTTTTTCCAAAATTTAACTAGCTTGCATCTTGGTTATTTTTCTTATAATAAAAAACAAACCATTAATGATATAAATTGGGATTTTATAAATAAATTGGATGTATTAGAAAGTGATGGGTGTGTAAAGTTACTAAAACTTCAAAAACCTCTAAAATGTATGATTGATGGAACTACAGGAAAAGGCATTATTTTTGAAAATTAAACTACTCCTTGATCAATCATTGAATCTGCAACTTTAATAAATCCTGCAATATTAGCACCTTTAACGTAATTAATAAAATCACCTTCTTTGCCATGCTCAGTACATTGACTATGAATATCTTTCATAATTTGATTTAATCTGTTATCTACTTCTTCTTTTGTCCATGAAATTCGCATACTATTTTGACTCATTTCTAAACCAGATACTGCAACACCTCCTGCATTTGCAGCCTTACCAGGTCCAAACAAAACCTTATTATTAATAAATTCATGTACAGCATCTGTTTCGGTAGGCATATTTGCACCTTCAGCAACACAAATACAGCCATTATTAATTAAATTTTTAGCATCATTAAGATTGATTTCATTTTGAGTAGCGCAAGGAAGTGCTACATCACATTTTATACTCCATGGTCTTTCACCTTCAATATAATCAGCTTCAAAATTACTTACGTATTCACTAATTCTACCTCGTTTATTATTTTTTAAATCCTTTACAAATTCTAATTTTTCAGTATTAAGACCATTTTTGTCATAAATAATTCCAGAAGAATCTGATAAAGTGACTACTTTTCCACCAAGTTCAATAACTTTTTCAGCAGCGAATTGAGCAACATTTCCTGAACCAGAAATAGCTACAACTTTTCCATCAAAAGATTGGTTCTTAGTTTTTAGCATTTCTTGAGCAAAATATACAGCTCCGTAACCGGTAGCTTCTGGCCTAATTAAGCTTCCGCCCCAGTTTAAACCCTTACCTGTTAAAACACCTGTAAATTCATTTCTAATTCTTTTATATTGTCCAAACATAAATCCAATTTCTCTTCCACCAACACCTATATCACCAGCTGGAACATCAGTATTTTGTCCTATGTGTCTAGATAATTCAGTCATAAAAGATTGGCAGAATCTCATCACCTCATTATCAGATTTTCCTTTTGGATCAAAATCAGAACCACCTTTACCACCTCCCATTGGCAATGTTGTTAAACTATTTTTAAACACTTGTTCAAAGCCTAAAAATTTTAAAATACTTAGGTTTACGGATGGATGAAATCTTAAACCACCTTTGTAAGGACCAATAGCAGAATTAAATTCAATTCTATAACCTTTATTAACTTGTATTGTTCCTTTATCATCTGTCCAAGGAACTCTAAACATTATAACTCTTTCAGGTTCAGTAATTCTTTCTAAAATGGAATTATATTGATATTGTGGATTATCATTAACAAAATCCCAAATTGATTCAATAACTTCATGAACTGCTTGGTGAAATTCAGTCTCATTTGGATTTTTTAATTTCACTGATTCTAAAAAATCATTTACACTAGCATACATAACGTAAACTCCAATATTTATTTATATAAAATTAACAACTTGTTACATACGAAAATTACGAAATAATGTGTAACTTCAAACAGTATTTATTGATAAAAAAAGATGATAAAAATAAAAAAATATTTCATAAACCAATCGTTAAACAATTCAGCTAGAACTTTATTTATATCTGTATTATTAACACTCTTTGTATTTTGGGGAATAAAAACATTTAGATTAGATGATGATTTAGTAAAGACATTTCCTCAAGATCTTCCTTCAAAAATAATATGGGATAGCATCGTAGATGAATTTGGTCAAACAGAATTTGTATTTGTATCATTTGGCAGATTAAATCATAATATATTAAATGATAAATATGCATTAAAGCAAAATCAGATATTTACAGATGCAGTTTTAGAAGATATAAAAGGTGTTGATAAAGTTATTTCTTTATCAACATACAATAAATTTGATGGAGATTCTGATTATTTAGATATTGGATTATTACAACCTGAAAACTTTTTGACTGACTTTGAAAATGATTCAATTATTGATACGATTTTAAAAGATATAAAATATTATTTTGATAAAAATCCAGAACAAAAACAACGTTTAGTTAGCACCAATAATGATTATTTAAATATAGCAATCAGACCAGTTGATAAATCTAAAGGTTATACTGATATTGTTTTACAAGTAAAAAATTTAGCAAATAAACATTTATCAGATTATGAAATTCATTATGCTGGGCAACCTTATCTTGCTGGAGAAACACCAGCATTAATTAAAAAAGATGTAACTATATTAATGTCAATAGGTGTAGTTATCATGTTTATTATTTTATTTTTGAATTTTAGAAGTATTTATGCTGTATTTTCAATTTTATTAACAATTATTTGTTCATTTTTAGTAATGCTAGGTTTTATGGGATGGATGAGATATCTAACTGGTAGTAATTTTTTTGATTTCACAATGATGAATACATCTATGCCCATCATTTTATTAACCATAGCTAATTCTGATGGAGTTCATATAGTTTCAAAATTTTTCAAAGAATTTAGAAGGTCTAAAAATCAAGAAAAAGCTTTAACAACAACTATGGATAGTTTAACTCAGCCTATTTTCCTTACATCAATTACTACTTCAGCAGCATTTCTTACTTTACTTTCTTCTCCACTTGACTATATGATAGGATATGCATTTGGTATTGCATTTGGTGTGATGTGGGCATTTTTCTTATCTTGTACAATGCTTCCTTCTCTAATATCTTTAAAAAAGTGGTCTTTAAAATCAAATGCTATATCTAAAGAAAGTTTAATTGAAAAATTAACAAATAAAATTGGTGAAATTGTTCACACTCAACCTAAAAAAGCATTGTTTGGAAGTTTGTTAATAGTAATTATATCAGCAATTGGTATATGGCTAATTAATGTAGAGGTTAATGTAATTAAGTTTTATAAAAAAGGAAACCCTATTAGAGAAAGCACGATTTTTATTGATGATAATTTTACAGGAACAATGAATCTTTCAATAAAACTTGAATCTGACATAACTGATGATGAAGGTATTCCTAACTATAATAATTATTTAAAAGTATATCAACTTCAAGAGTTTTTAGAAAGTAATGATCAAATTAGTATGACTTTTTCATTTGCTGATGTTTTAGGGCAATCTTACAAAGCATACACAAATTCTGATTCAGAATTTATACCTAGCGCAGATGAGTTAGAGGGCACATATACGATGTTAAGTATTAGTGACAAATCAGAAATTGAAGATGATCTAAATTCTCTTTTAGGTGAAAATTATGATGAAGATTTTTATGATTTAGATAAACTTCTTATTACAGCAATGATCAAAACAATTTCAACTGAAGAAATTCAAAAATTAATTTCACAAACAGAAGATTATATATCAAATAATTTCAATCAAGATAGTTCTAATTTATATATTTCAGGCTTATCAGTATTTATTAAAGATTTTGTAAATATTATTGTTCAATCATCAATGACAAGTATTTTTCTATCCCTAGTTTTAATATTATTTATAACCGGGTTATTTTTTAAATCTCTAAAATGGGGCATATTATCTATCATACCTCTTGGATCAGCAATTATTTTAAATTTTGGTTTAATGGGAATTTTTGGCATTGATTTAAATCATATGACTGCTTTATTATCATCTGTTATTATTGGAGTTGGCGTTGATTTTTCGATTCATTATATATCGGAATATAGAAGAAACATAATTAATGATTTAGATCAAAATAAGATCAATTTAAGGACATCAAAAGATGTTGGCTATCCTATCTTACTTGATGTTTTTTCAAATATGGGTTTTATTGCCTTATTATTTTCTATCTTGATTCCAATGAATCATATGGGTGGTTTAATGGTATTTGCAATGATATCAACATCATTTGGTACATTAACTATACTTGCTAGTTTGATTAACATTCTTAAAATTAAAAGGATATAATTACATGAAATTTAATATATTTATTTTTATCATAATTTCCAGCTTTCTACATTCAAATACATTGAGTGGTTACGACCTAGCAAAACTTATGGATGAAAAAAAACAACCCTTAAGCTCCAAAACAGAAATTTCTATGAAACTTATCAATTTGAAGAAAGATAGAATTAAACAAAAAGATATGGTATCTGTAACAAAAGATGATGGAAATAAAATGCTTCTATTTTTTAAAACTCCTAAACGAGATAAAGGTGTTGGTTTTTTAAAAATTGAAGATTCCAATAATGATAAGTTAAGTTTATTTATTCCAAAATTAAAAAAAATAAGAAGGATATCATCATCCAATCAATCTGATTCATTTATGGGTTCTGATTTAAGTTTTGAGGATATGCTATCTAGAGATTTGGATGATTATAAGTACAGTATTATTTCTGAGTCAGATTCAATGTATGTTTTAGAATCAATAAGTAAAGATATCGAAAGTGAATATTCTAAACATGTATCATGGATTACAAAAGAAGATTTATTGATTAAAAAAGAAGAGTCTTATGATAAAAAAAATATGTTATTAAAAAGTAAATCATTTAAACAGGTAAAAATGAAAGAATATCATATAATTTCTGAAATTGATGTTACTAATATCCAAAAAAATCATAGAACTGTTTTAAATATTAATACACTAGAGGTTGATGGCAATATAAGTGATGATACATTTAAAGAAATTAATTTAAAGAGATCAGATAAGTTTATTAATTAATGACTCAGGATAGTAAACTACAAAGTTTTATAGCTAACCCAAACTTATCATTATGGAAATTAACTATTCCAATGGCCGTTGGATTATTTGTTAACTCAATCTATATTTTAGTTGATACATATTTTTTAGGAAGTAAAATTGGAACATCAGCTATTTCTGCATTAGGTTATGTGATGCCATTTTATTTTATCATTATGGGAATCACTTTTGGTCTTGCTGCTGGAACCACTACAATGGTTGCTCAATACATTGGAAAGAAAGATAAACAAAGAGCAGAATTGGTTGCCCAAAATAGCATTTTGATCGCATGTTTTTTATCTATTCTGATAATTACTTTTACTTTTTTTCTAGGTGAATTTCTTTTAAAAATGCAGGGCATTGGATCTGATATTATTACATTAGCATTAGATTATTTTTATGTAATGTCATATGGGTCAGTTTTTTTAATATTTAGCATTTTTATACGAGGGATATTAATAGGCGAAGGTGAATCTATGTTACCAATGTGGGCTTTAGGTATTGGGACTATTTTAAATATTTTATTAGATCCATTTTTCATTGACTTTTATGGTATTCAAGGTGCGGCATATGCTACGATTATCAGTCAAATAATTGTTGTTTTAATATTTTTATATTTTATTTATATAAAAAAAAATACTTATATAAAGTTCTATTTTAATCAATTCAAATTTGATTTTGTAATTTGGAAAGAGATTTTTAACATAGGTATTCCTACATCATTATCTATGCTAATTATGTCAATAGGTTTATTTATTATGAATTCAATTTTAATTGAAGATTCTCATGTAGCTGCATATAACTTAGCAAATAGAATAGAAAATTTTGTATCCTTAACTTTGATAGCCTTGTCTAGCTCTCAAGTTACTATTTTAGGTA
>CEOK01020539.1_pt1 | contig 12546 bp, 11 predicted proteins | sample 427001 | NCBI WGS metagenome assembly CEOK01 (sample SAMEA2591108, study PRJEB7988) | marine metagenome | isolation source: saline water (ENVO:00002010), including | reverse complement strand
TACTACCAGGGCAAAAGGATATTATATTACTGTCAGCATTGTAATTGTTTTGATTTTTTTCAAAATTTTCAAAAAAAGGGTGACCAACAAAATCATTTTTTATTAAATATTTATCAAAATATTTTTTTTCAAATTCAAATAGTAAATAAATTTTATCTAATAATTTTTTAATCTTATTAGCCCGTTTTTCCCTCCAAGCCCATATTGATGGAGCGACATAATGAAAAAATTTGGGTTTAATTTTTTTATTTGATTTAATTTTTTTAATCACCTGAAATACAAAATCTGGTGAATCAACTGAAAAAACAATATCTGGATCATAATTTTCAATATATTGAACAGCTCGATTAATTTTTTTTTTAATATAAAAAATATTTTTAATAACATCTGTAATTCCAAAAAAAGTAATATCTTTTGACTCAAAAGGACCATCGATATTCAATTTTTTAAGATTATTCCCAACAATTCCTTTAATTTCGATATTACTCGAAATTAAATTTTTAATTACTTTGTATGCTAGAAGATCCCCTGACGTCTCACCTGTAATAATAAAAATTTTTTTTGTCATTACATGGTTGAAATAAAAAATTTATTTTTATTTGACAAATTGATTGATTTTTTTTGATTTAAAAAAATATTTTGATTTTTTTTTAAAAAAATACCATTTAATTTTGATTTTATACACAACTCCACAGTTTTTAATCCAATTGTTGGGAGATCATACTTAAGATTTTGTTTTTTTTTTGGAAATTTTATTAATACTCCAGATCTTTTTTTCTTATTTTTGTTTAATTTTATTACTCTTTTTAACATATTATCAGTACCCTCGGCAGCTTCTATTGCAACTATGTACCCTTCATCAATAACAATCCCTTGGGCATTATCAAATTTGCTTAAATTATCTAAAATTTTTTTTCCTTTTTTTGCATCTAAAAAATTAACCTTGTTAGGTTTTTTTTGAGTAGCAGTTTTATTTAATAAAAGATTTTTTGAATATTTATGACTTTCAACTACTTTAATTTTATTGTGATTAAGAATTTTTTTAGCTAAATTTAAAATATTTCCGTCACCACTTTTAAAAGCTTTTATTAATTGTGGTAAATATGAAACAGCCTTTAAATCAAGCTTTAAATTACTTAGAGTTGGTCTTTTAACATAGCCAGCAAAAATTACTTCCTTAACTTTATAATCTTTTAAAAATTTCAATATTTTTCCAAATTGTCCTAATTGAAATTTAAACGAATTGTTTAGTCTCTTTTCTGTAATATTTATAATAATAAATTTTTTATTATTTTTTTTAAGAGAATAGATTATTTCTTTTGGATAATCTCCTGTGCCAGCAAATATTGCAATCATTTTTTTGGTCTACAAATATCCCTATTCGGATTTTTGTTCTCAATAAACCTTTTTAAAATATTATCTAATTCGCTATCATTTTTCAAAGTGGAAGTATATTTTTTCATATTTTCACTATTAAATAATTTATTCACTGTTTTTTTATAATTTTCAATTTCTGTATTTTTAAAACCTTTTCTCTTTAATCCAATTAGGTTAATGTTTTCAAAATAGGATCTATTTCCCTTGACTAAAGTGAAAGGAAGAACATCTTTGTCTACCCCGGTCATACCACCAATCATCGCGCCTTTACCAATTTTTGTAAATTGCAAAACTGCTGAATTCCCACCAATTATTACGTCATCATCAAAAATACAATGGCCCGCAATAGCAGCATTATTTGCAATAACTTGATTGTTTCCTATTTGACAATCATGTCCTATGTGTGCGCCAACCATAAACAAACAATTATTTTTTATTTTAGTTATTTTACCACCTTGCTCTGTTCCAACGCTTACATTGCAATACTCTCTAAAGGAGTTATTGTCACCTATTTCTAAATAGGTTTGCTCTCCTCTAAACTTTAAATCTTGAGGTGTGGTTCCAATACTAACAAACGGATAAAAAATATTTTTTTTTCCAATTTTAGTGTTTCCCTGAATATTTACAGTGTTTAATAATTGACAATCATCTCCTATTTCTACATTTTCACCAATTATACAAAAGTCACCAATTTTGACATTTTTTCCAATCTTTGCATTTTTATGAATTGAAGCTTTTGAACTAATCATTTCTGTCAACAATAGTTGCCATCCACTCAGCATCTGCCATTTTTTTACCATCACAAAATGCTATACCTTTATATTTCCATATTTTTCCTTTAATCTTATCTACACTGCATTGAAGATACAAATCACAAGGTGGTGTTACGGGATTTCTAAATCTGGCATTTTGAACAGACATTAAGTAAACTAATTTATTCTCTACTTCTTTTTTATCTATGCTATATGCCGCTAAAGCAGCTGCTGCTTGACCAAAAGCTTCAACAATCATTACACCTGGCATAACTGGTTGTCCAGGAAAGTGACCTTTTAAAAAAAATTTATCATTTGTTAATTTAAGATGTCCGATTGCTGATTTCATGGGTTTAATATTGTAAAGGTTATCTATAAGCAACATTGGGTCTCTATGTGGTAGCAAATTTTCTATTTCATTTTTATTTATTGATGGCAAATTACTATCAATCATTTCTTTTTCTTTCTTTTAAAAAGTTCCTAATATTTGTAGCTGGATATCCCATGACCTTTATATTATCTTCTAAATTTTTTATAACACCAGATCCTCCAGCTATATATACATTATTACCAATTTTTAAATGACCTGATACACCTGATTGTCCACCAATCATACAATTATTCCCAATAATAGAACTACCCGCTATACCAACTTGACCGGCAATAAAACAGTTGTCTCCTATCTTTACATTATGAGCTAAATGAACTTGATTATCTATCATTGTATTTTTTCCTATAATCGTATTAGAAAATGAACCTCTATCAATTGTACAATTTGATCCAATATAAGAATTTGATTTTATAATAACATGACCAATATGTGGTATAAAATGAAATTTATTATTTATATATTTAAAACCATATCCTATCTTTCCGATCACAGATCCATCATTTATAATCACATTGTCTGATATTATTGAATTTGAAATAACACAATTGGATCCAATATTTACATTATTTCCAATTATTAAATTTTTTTTTAAAATAGTATTTAAACCAACTTTAAAATTTTTTCCAATTTTTACAGTGTTATCAATTAGTGTGTTTTGTTTAACATATTTTAAATATTTTTTATTTTGTTTAAATTTATAAATATCTGAATCAGCATCAGGATAAAAAAGTTTTGCAATTAAAATAAAATCCAAAAGTGGATTTTTTGATAAAATTGGTGTTGTTTTATGATTAATATAATTTAAAAATTTTTCTTGAATTATACAAAATGAAGCTTTAGTATTTTTTAATTCTGCTATATATTTTGGATTATCAAAAAAAGTAATATCTCCTTTTTTTGCGTCTATTAAATTTGAAATATCATTTACTTTTTGTTTTTTTATTTTATTTTTATTAGAGTAAATTAAAAGCTTCAAAAGTTTGTTAATATCATGAGGACCTGTTTTCAAAAAAAAAGATTTCATAAATCTAAATTTAAAATGAACTACCTATCTGAAAACTAAAAGACTCCTCTTTATCAGTGCTTGCGCTAGACAAAACTTCTGCATAAGTAAAGCTTAGTGGGCCCAATGGAGATGTCCAATCTAAACCAATACCAACCGAACTTCGCAATTTGTTAGAGTCCTTAGATGAGTCAAAATCCACACCCCACACGTTTCCCGCATCTATAAAAACAATACTATCTGCATTCCATTTTTCTGGAAGTGGATTTGGAAATGTAGAACCAATAGTTGAGTAAAATGAGTAATTGCCTCCAATATGATCTTTACCGTCTACTGGACCTATACCATAGCTTTCAAAACCTCGTAATTTTTTACTAGACAAGAAGTTTCTGTCACTTAGTTTAATATCATCATCACCAATGCTGTTAATGGTATTTAGGCCAGCTTTTACATTAAAAACATAACCCTTTTTAATTTGATGATAAAAGTTTGAGTAAACATTATTACTTAAATATGAAATATCGCTACCTGGTACAGCTAAACTTTGACCAAACCCAGTTTTGTATCCAGATGTTGGCTTAAAATTTCTATCTCTTTTATCATTATCTATATTATAAAATGTTTTATAAGTAATATAATTACCAGCCCTTGATTTATATAAACTAGATGCGTTTTCATTTGTGCTAATTTTATCCAAATCAAAACCTAAACCATAATTAAGAGATATATCTTCAAATAAATTATATTCTGTGAAAGCACTAGTGCCAATTTTTTTGCTTTCATAACCTGCGTTATCAAATTCAGTTGATAGTGCGAATAATGATACACCAACCTTATTACCTGTATTATTGTAATCTGGAATTATAGCATTTATTGATCCGCTAATTTTTTGTGTTCCAAATCTGACATTAGCATTTGATACTATACCCTTACCAAATAAATTTTTTTCTTTCAATTCACCACCAATAGAGCTTTCTGCACTCCCAACACCTAATCCGGCACTTATAGATCCTGTGGGTTGCTCCTCAACATTAACTTCTATATCAACCAATTCATTTTCTATTTTTTTTGAAGTAATTTTGTTATCAGAAAAAATTCCTGTGTTTCTCAATTTTTTTAGTGAGTCATCTAGTTTTTTTCTTGTGAAAGTATCACCCTCTGAAAATGATAAGTTATTTCTAATTACGGCTTCTTCTGTTATTGAATTTCCTTTAATATTAATTAAATTTACAAATAATCTATCAGTTTTATAAAAATCAAATGTTATATCAATTTTATTTTTTTTTTGTTTATTTGCAGATATATTTAAATCCACAAATTCTATATTATTCAAATTTAAATAATTAATAATTTTATTTTGTATTCTTATTAAAGTACTTCTAGAATAAGTATTTTTTAAATCTTTTTCTATTATTTTTTTAATATTAAAAATATCTTTTTTTCTTAAATTATTATTTTTATCAAAAATTTTAAAATTTGAAAAATTATATTTATTTCCAGAATTAATTGAAAAAGTTAAATCAACACCTTTGTTTTTTATGAAATTAGTATCAGCAGATATAATTTGAACATCATAGAAACCATTATCTAAATAAAAATTTTTTAATAACGATTTGTCAAAAACTATTCTATTTTGATTATAATTTGTAACCGATGATAAAAACTTCCACCAACTGTGTTCTGATGTTGATATAACATCTAAAAGTGTTGAGGGAGAAAAAAATGTATTACCACTAAAATAAACTCTTCTAACTTTATAATTTTTACCCTCAATAATATTAATTACGACATTTAAGGCATTTCCTGAAATCTGTGATATTTCTGGGAGAATTTTTACATCTAAATACCCCCCCTCTAAATAATTATTTTTAATTTTTTCGATATCGGTTTTTAAAAAATATTCTGAAAAAATTTTATTTGGACCAAGGTTTAAACTATTATAAAAAAAATCTTCTCTTATTTTGCTTTTAACTCCATTAATGTAATAAAAATCTATAATCGGATTTTCACTGACATTAATAAATAAAACATTATTTTTAAATTCAAAATTAACTAGTTTAAAAAAATTTGACTCATAAAGTTTTTTTTGAAAATTATTTATTTGACCAGCGGTATAATTTTTATTTAATTTTATATTTGCTAATCCTAGAATAGTCTCATTTTTAATCCTACTATTTCCGTTAATTTCAATTTTATTAATTACTTCAGAATAAGAGATGCTCGATAATAAACTCGAAATTAACAATATTTTTATAATAAACTTTTTCATAGATTAAATTTTTTTGCAAAATTTATAACGTAATTTATATCATTAATATTTTTTACTGTAATTTTTTTTAAAAAATATTTATTTCTGAATGTTTTTATTAAAATTTTAGCAATTTCACCATATTTAATTTGTTTATTTAGATACATATTTACTAGTCTTTCATTGATTACAGTAAAAAATATCATAGCAGCATGATTATTCATTCTTAAGATGTCAAAACCTATTTTAATTATTGGAAACTTGAAAATACTTGGATTAGTAATATTAAGTTTCATATAATCTAAATTCAAATTAAAATTATTTTCTAAACCCAATGAGTTTTTAATAGGTATTTCCATGTTTGGAACATGGATAATCGGAATTAAAAAATTGTTATTTAATTTTATTATAGCATGTATTAATGAGTTTTGCTCTACTCTTATTTTAATTTGATTGTTACTTAATTTAAAAAGTATTTTTGCTTCAAATATTTCCAAAACTTTATTGGCAAAAGTTGATGAATTAACACTAATTTCTTTTCCCATTTTCCAATTCGGATGATTTATAACTTTTTTTATACTTTCATTATGTGTTAACCTTTTGCTATAGAAGGGTCCTCCTGAAGCAATAATAAAAACTTCCTTGATTTCTTTTTTTTTAAAAAAATTTTTGTAAAAAAAATCTATACAATGATGTTCAGAGTCTATTGGAACTACATTGCATTTATTTTTTTTGGCATTCTTTAAAAATATTTCTCCACCGCAAATTATTGTTTCTTTATTAGCGATTAACAAATTTTTACAAACCTTTAATAAGTCAAAATTTATATTTATTGCTTCATATCCACCTAGACCCGAAATAATAAAGTCTATTTTTTTTTTTTGAAATTTATTAATAAATTGATCTTTATCTATTAAACTTTTATTAGTGATATTTTTGTTTATTAAAAAAGAATAAGTGGGTTTATACTTTTTTTTTTGATTTAAGAGTTTCTTAAGATTTGAATTTGCGGCTAAACACTTTAAATCAAAATTTTTTTTATTCTGTAAATAAATTTTAAGAGATGTTTTTCCTATAGAGCCTGTCGAGCCAATAATTGCAATAGATTTCATCATTAATTAATATAAATGTTAAAGATAATTGTTAAAAAAATTAAACCATCAATTCTATCGAATAAACCACCGTGGCCTTTAAGTAAGTTTGAGTAATCTTTTATTTTATTTACCCTTTTAAAATAAGAAAATACCAAATCTCCAATAATTACAAAAAAACATGAGATAAATATAAATATAAACTTATATAAATTTTTTTCATTTGAAAATAAATTAAAATAATAAATATAAATTTGTGAAAATTGTGAAAATAAAATACTTCCTATTATACCAGTATATGTTTTATTTGGACTAATATATCCAATTTTTTTTCCACCAAAAAGTTTTCCAAACAAATACCCACCGATGTCAGATAACCAACTTATAATCAATAATAAAAATATTAAATGTTTTCCATTACTATGATAATTTAAACTTAAACAAGAATACAAAAAACAAAAAAATAATAAGAAAATAATTATTTTTGTAAGTAAAATTTTTAATTTAAATATTTCGTAAAGTCCGATAATAAAAATAATTAATAATAAAATATTGAAATAAATATTGCCAAAATAAATAGCCAATAATACAATTGGTGCAAATATTATTGAAAATAGCGTTCTATCCTTAAGATTTGAGCTCATGCGCCAAAATTTCTTTTAATTGTATTAAATTGCGTTAAAATATTTTTCAATTTTCTTACAGTAAAATCTGGCCAAAGAGTTTTTACAAAATATATCTCAGAGTATGCTGACTGCCATAGTAAAAAGTCACTTAATCTATTCATACCACCAGTTCTAATTATTATTTCTGGATCATTAATTTTTCCAGTAAATAAGTTTTTTTGAATATTTTTTGTATTAAATGGTTTATTTTGAGACAAAGTTTTTTTAAAAGATTTTATAATTTCTAGTTTTGAGCTGTAATTAAATGCAATACAAAGATTTAAATTTATATTTTTAATATCTGACTTTTTGTTAATTGAAGACATGATTTTTTTTATATTAATAGGTAGTCCAGTATTTTCACCTATAAAAAATAAATTAATTTTTTTTTTTTCAAAAAAAGTTTTTTGTTTATTAAAATATTTTTCAAATAAATAAAAAATATTTTTTAATTCTTTTTTTTTCCTTTTAAGAAAATTATCTTTTGACAGAGCATACAAAGTAAGATTTTTAATTTTATTACTTATACAAAATTCTATAATTGGTTTTATATTTTTGACACCGTATTCATGCCCTTTTGCTCTATTATTGAAATTTTTAATACCCCATCTTCCATTACCATCCATTATTATGGCAACATGATTAGGGTGTATCATATTTTAAGAATTTCTTGTTCTTTTTCTTTTATTTTGATTTCTATTTTTTTTACAAATTCATCTGTTAATTTTTGTAAATCGTTGGAAAGTTTCTTACTTTCATCTTCACTAATATTTTTATTTTTTTCTTCTTCTTTCAAATAATCCATCCCATTTCTTCGAATATTTCGAATAGATATTTTTATTTTTTCTGATTGTTGACCTACAATTTTAGATAGTTCCTTTCTTCTATCTTCATTTAATTTTGGAACTGGTATTCTCAATAACTGACCATCAACTATAGGATTTAAATTTAAATCACTCTCTCTAATGGCTTTTTCACAAAATTTTACATTATTTGAGTCCCATACTTGAATTGATAGAGTTTGAGGATCAGAAATACTAATTGTTCCAATTTGATTAATTGGCAATGATTGACCATAAACGTCGACTTTTACTAAATCTAACATCGAAGAATGAGCTCTTCCTGTTCTTATTGTTGAAAGATCTTTGTTGAGTGAAATAATTGAATCTTCCATTTTTTTTTCGAAAGATTTTAATCTGTCATTTGTAGTCATTTTTTTATTTAGTTAATGATTTTACTTCCTCACTAAAATCAGTTTTTTTAATTTCGATACCTTCACCAACTTTATACTTATGATAACTAATTATTTCAAAATTATCTGAATTATCTTTATTGAAATTTTCAATAGCTTTTTTAACTGTTATATCCTGATCAACAACCCAGTTTTGTCCTAATAGAGTATTTTCCGATATAACTTTGTTTAATTTGCCAGTCATAATTTTTTTAATTATCTCTGGCTTTTTTCCTTCTTTACTTAGTTGCTCTTCAATTATCTTTTTTTCACTTTCAAGAAAATTTTTATCTAAACTCTTTTCATCTAATGACATCGGTGACATAGCGGCTACATGCATACAAACATTGTTTGACAAATTTTTTGACTCAACTTTGCTTGAATTATACTTAACTACAGCAACTATTTTTCCAGTTAAATCACTTGATTTATTATGAATATAATAGCTTATTTTTTTTCCATCTTTATTAATATTTTCAAATCTTCTTAATTTAATGTTTTCACCAATTTTAGAAATTAGATTAACAATAGACTCTTGAATAGTTGAATCATTTAATTTTTGATTTTGCAATTCATCTAAGCTATTTGCATTCAAACTTACTTCAGAAACCTTTGAGCAAAATTCTATAAATTCATTATTCTTAGCAACAAAGTCAGTCTCGGTATTAATTTCGGTTAAAGTAAAATTATTCTCATTTTCACCAATAATGATTAATCCTTCAGCTGCATCTCTTGAACTTTTTTTAGATGCTTTTAAAACACCTTTTTTTCTTAAATATTCTACTGATTTATCAATATCGTTATTATTTTCTTTAAGAGCATTTTTGCAATCCTGCATGCCTGCACCTGTAACTTCCCTTAATTCTTTAACTTTTTCAAGCACTGACATTTTTATCTTCCTTATTTATTTCCTTTTTATTACTTAATTTTTGATCTTTTGAATCTTCTTTTGATTTTTCTTTTTTTTCAGAAACTTTAATATTTTTCTTTGCATCTAAAATGGTTTTTTTAATTAAATCACAATAAAGATTAATTGACCTGCGCGCATCATCATTCCCTGGAATTGGAAAATCAATGTTATCTGGATCTGAATTGCTATCCAACACTCCAATAATAGGAATATTAAGTTTTTTAGCTTCCAAAATGGCTAGTGACTCAATGTTTGTATCTATCACAAAAATTATATCTGGTAATTTTTTCATCTCAGAAATTCCGCCTAAAGATCTTTCTAACTTTTCTTTTTCAAGATTCATTTTGATTAACTCTTTTTTAGTAAAACCAGAGTCTTCTTGTAGTAAGTTTTTCTTAAGGTTTTTTAATCTTTTTATTGAATTACTAATTGTATTCCAATTGGTTAACATTCCTCCTAACCATCTAAAATTTACATAATAATTATCTGTTTCTTTAGCAACCTCAGCTATAAGTTCTGAAGCTTGCTTTTTTGTAGACACAAATAATACTTTTCCACCGCCTAATACAGATTTATGCAATTCTAATAGCGCTATTTTTAAAAGTTCTAATGTTTTTGATAAATCTATGATGTGAATAGAGTTTTTTTCTCCAAAAATATAAGGTTTCATTTTTGGATTCCATCTAAAAGTTTTATGTCCTAAATGTACGCCTGCCTCTAACAGGTCCTTTACTGTTACTTCTGGTAAGTTCATTTTATCCTTTCCGGTTAATCCTCCAGAGAAGCTACTGCAAATGCAGACCGGGGGCAAAAGCCACTTTCTCTGTGCGTTTTTTTATGAGGCTTATATAACTGATCATTAAAATTTCAACTGAAAATTTACTGAAAAATTGGCTTAATCTGGTAATTTTCAAGAAATTCAATATCAGATGGTCTTACATTTAATTTATGGTGTATTCTAAAAGAATACTTTTTAGAATTTTTATCTTTATAAATAATATTTACATTTGAAGAACCTTTCTCTTTCAATCTATTTTTAATAACATCTAAAGATTTGATGTTATCAATTTTGAAACTTACTTGATCAATAGTTTGATTTTTCAAGTCATCGATAAAAAATATATTTTCTAAATTAATTCTTTCAATATTTTCTTTGCTGGTTTCTTTCTTTACTTTTACTAAAAAAGAATTACCGACAACAAGATTAGATCTATTTTCTACTAATTTTTCTGAAAATATAAAAAGTTCATACATTGAACTGAGATCAACTAATTTGATGATCGCATAAGGATTGCCTTTTGCGGTTTTTTTTTCTTGAATTGAAATCAATGTTCCAGCAATCATTCCATCTTTAAGAGTGTTATTATTTTTTAATTCTTGATATGAAGATACGTTATATTTTTTTAAGACTTGAAGATTTGATTTTAAAGGATGTTCTCCAACAAAAAAACCAATTGACTCGAATTCTTTTTTTATTTTTTCATTTTTATCCCAATCTAATACATTGAATTCTTTGTTATTTATTTGATCATTCTCAATTTCATTTGAAAATAATTGGTCTTGTTCATTATCACTAACTTCATCTGAGGATTTTGATTGTTTTATGTATTCTGGAACATTCTCAAAAAGTTTTTTTCTATTATTATCTAAAATATCTAACGAACCAGACTTAATTAATCCTTCTAATTGTAACTTATTTAAGTTTTTACTTTCTACTCTGTTTAAAAATTCAGAAATTGAATTAAATTTTCCATTTCTCTCTCTTTCATCTACGATTTTTGAAATAGCATCGTAACCAATAGCTTTTATTGCCGATAATGCGTAATAAATAGTTTTATCACGAGGTAAAAATTCAGCATATGAAAAATTAATATTCGGTGGTCTAATATCAATTTTTAATCTTTTTAATTCCTCGTAAAACAAATTTAATTTATCAGTATTTGATAGTTCTGTATTCATAGAGGCGCAAAAAAAATATATTGGATAATGAGTTTTGAGGTATGCTGTTTGAAAAGCAATTAATGCATATGCCGCAGCATGACTTTTATTAAAACCATATTGTGCAAACTTTTCTACTAATTGAAAAATATAAATAACTTGATCTCTTGAAATACCATTTTTAACAGCTCCATCAATAAAATCTTTTTTTTGTCGCTCCATTTCTGCTGACTTTTTCTTACCCATGGCTTTTCTTAAAATATCTGCTTTACTTGCACTAAAACTTGATAATGCTTGAGCAATTTGCATTACTTGCTCTTGATAAATTATTACACCATAAGTTTCCTTTAAAATATTTTCTAATTTTGGATGTATGTAGTCAACTTCCTCTTTTTCATGTTTTCTAGAAATATAAGTTGGAATATTTTGCATAGGGCCGGGTCTATACAGTGCTACTAGTGCTATAATATCCTCAAATTTATTTGGTTTTAATTGCTTTAGAACTTCCCTCATACCGGAGCTTTCAAGCTGAAATATACCCATAGTTTCTCCAGAGCTAAGTAGTTCAAAAGTTTCTTGATCTGCTAAATTGATTTTGCTTAAATCAAAATCAGGTTCATCTTTTTGGATAAACTCAATAGTTTTTTTTATTACTGTTAAAGTTTTTAAACCAAGAAAATCAAATTTAACTAAACCAGCGTCCTCCGATGATTTCATATCAAATTGAGTAACAGGAATTGGTAATGTTGAAGATAAATCTTTATAAAGAGGAACTAATTCATCTAAATTTCTATCACCAATAACAACTCCCGCTGCATGTGTAGCTACGTTTCTAAATAATCCTTCAAGTTTCAAAGCATAATTAATTAATTTTTTTATTACTGGATCATTTTTCTCAGCTTCTTGTAATCTTGGTTCTATTGCAATTGACTCCGCTAAA
>CEOK01030097.1_pt1 | contig 12555 bp, 11 predicted proteins | sample 427001 | NCBI WGS metagenome assembly CEOK01 (sample SAMEA2591108, study PRJEB7988) | marine metagenome | isolation source: saline water (ENVO:00002010), including | reverse complement strand
GTCATCTAAGCCTGCTCCCTGCATTGACTCACCAGATACCCTCGCATAAAAAGTAGCCTCTTCATTTTTCACTACCTCGCGGTCAATGCTGATCCTCAGTTCCTTAAAGTCATCTGCTGGAGAAGGAAATCCCGCAGAAATACCCTCTTGAGCCAAAAACGAACCTTTTCCTGATTCCTGGTCTGGATGAAAAAAAATGATTTTATCTCCTGTACTCATTTGACCTTGATAACCTCCTTGATTTCTGTAGTAAAACGATTAGAAAGGTGATCCCTTCTCATTTTCCACGTTTGTTTTAAATCTTGACTTGCGAGTTTCATCCGATGTGGGCCAAAGCGGCGATGGATTTTATCCATGGCTTGCATCAATGCTGTATGCCTGGCAGTATTTTTTTCAAATAAACTCATTTGTCTTGACGTTGACGGGCTTAGTCCAAGCAGCAATATTCCTGCTTTTTTATATTCAATACCCGATTTGAAAATACTTCTTAACCCCTTTAGGGCATATTGGTTTAAAATCAGACTAGAATCCGTGGCATAGGGCAGGGTCACGGTACAGCCATTCCTGTATTGTTCAGTTGCTGTTTGGAAAGGATTACTTCTCACAAAAACGTAAATGGCCGAAGCACAACTTCGTTGCTTTCTGAGCTTTTCTGCTCCCAAAAGAGTGTAGGTAGTAATACGTTCTTCAAGATCAATAAATTTAGTAAGCATATTTTTAAAACTCCTTGTTGTGGCAATCGACTTTTTTGCAGGAGTAGCCTCTTCCAGTTGGATGCTAGGCATTCCCTCCAGATCTCTTTTTAGTCTTAATCCTAAAATACTCATGTGCTTTTTTACCCAGCCATCTGGCAGATTTACAAAGTCCAAGGCTGTTTTTATACCCAAAGCTTCGAGTCTTTTACTGTGTCTCATCCCAACGCCCCAAATGTCACTTATCGGAGTCCATTTTAGGGCTTTTAGACGCTTTTCATCGCTGTCTATACAGTAAACTCCATCAGTTTGATTGGCAAATTTTTTAGCAATTTTATTGGCGATTTTTGCTAAGGCCTTTGATGGTGCGATTCCAACGGAAACTGGAATACCTGTCCACTGGCGCACTTGTTTTCGCATTTTTAAGCCAGTTTCTCTTAAATCAAAATATTCAAATCCTTCAAATTTTAAAAAAGCCTCATCAATACTGTAAATTTCTACATTAGGAGTATAGTTTTCTAGGATTTTCATCACCCGATGACTCATGTCTCCATAGAGGGGATAGTTTGAAGAGAAAACCTTGATATTATGTTTTTTGAATTCCTTTCTGAACTTAAAAGCAGGCGCGCCCATGGGGATCCCAAGGGCTTTGGCTTCATTGCTTCGGGCAATTACACAGCCGTCGTTGTTAGACAATATTACGACTGCCTTACCCTCGTATTGAGGCTGAAAAACCCGCTCGCATGAAGCGTAAAAATTATTGCAATCAATTAAAGCAAACATCTACAAAACCAAATTTTTGAAAATAATAGTAACTAAAAATTGTCCTGATTTTGAATTTAATTACAGCTCCGTCATCAGCACTTTTTCAAAACAAATTTAACAAGAAATACGTTGTTTTGTAATTAAAACTTAACCTCTTTAGACAAAAATTGTAATTTTGTAGCTAGGACCAGTAGCAATATGATTTAATGGACAAATATTCATTCCTAAATTCGGCACATACCGCTTATTTTGCTGAGTTGTATGAGCAATACTTAAACAATCCGGATACGGTAGAACCCAGTTGGAGAGCATTTTTTCAAGGTTTTGATTTTGGAATCGAAAATGCCGAAGGACAGGCTATTGCTGGAACAGTTGAAGTGCCTGAGTCAGTTAAAAAAGAATTTCAGGTCGTTAGACTAATAGAGGGTTATCGTACGCGAGGGCATTTGTTTACCAAAACTAATCCGGTACGTAACAGAAGAACTTATAGCCCCAACCTAGATGTAGAAAACTTCGGTCTGACCCAAGAAGATTTATCGACAGTATTTAACGCCGGTTCAATAGTTGGAATTGGCCCCAGCACACTTGCAACCATTGTAGAGCATCTCCAAAAAACTTATTGTGAGTCAATAGGGGTGGAGTATATGTATGTGAGGAATGTTGAGAAAAAAGAATGGATTAAAGAGCGATTGCACCAAAATGAAAACCATCCTAATTTCAACCCAGATCAAAAAAAGCACATTCTCAATAAATTAAATCAAGCAGTTAGTTTTGAGAATTTTCTTCATACCAAGTATGTAGGCCAGAAGCGTTTTTCGCTTGAAGGAGGGGAGTCGCTAATTCCCGCACTTGATACGATGATTGAGGCTGCTGCAGATAAGGGCGTTCAGGAGTTTATCATGGGAATGGCACATAGAGGAAGACTCAGCACGCTTACGAACATATTTGGGAAGTCACCGAAGGATATTTTTAGTGAATTTGACGGTAAAGATTACGATGAACTGGTTTTTGATGGCGATGTAAAATACCATATGGGTTGGACTTCAATCAGAACCAGCGATAACGGTAAAAGGATCAACATGAATATCGCGCCTAATCCCTCTCACCTTGAGACAGTAGGGGCAGTTGTTGAGGGAATAACTCGGGCAAAAATGGAAAATAAATTTAATGGGGATAGTTCTAAAGTTTTACCCATTATAGTTCATGGAGATGCAGCCATAGCAGGACAGGGTATCGCCTATGAAATTGCCCAAATGGCGCGCCTCAAAGGATACTCTTCTGGGGGAACCATTCATATTGTTGTAAACAATCAAATTGGTTTTACGACTAACTATCTGGACGCACGATCAAGCACCTATTGTACTGACGTTGGCAAAGTAACGCTCTCTCCTGTAATGCATGTTAATGCTGATGATGCCGAGGCAGTAGTCCATGCAGTTCTCTTTGCGCTAGATTTTAGAATGCAATTTAAAGCCGATGTCTTTATTGATCTTTTGGGTTACAGGAAATACGGACACAATGAGGGTGACGAACCTCGTTTTACCCAACCTAAATTATACAAAGCGATTGCAGCCCACAACAACCCAAGGGATATTTACGCTGAAAAATTAATTGCAGAGGGGATCATTGATCGGGATTATGTGAAAAATGAAGAACAAGCTTATAAGTCTGGGCTTGAAAAAAACCTTCAAGTTTCTCGGAATGAGGAAACAACTTTGGTAACGCCCTTTATGGAGGATGAATGGCAAGGCTATCAGCGAGTTGATGAATTGGGGATGCACCCAGAAATAATTACTGCTGTTCAGAGCGATAAACTTACTGTTGTCGCCGATGCTATATCAACATTGCCTGAGGATAAGAAGTTTTTACGGAAAATTGAACGCTTGATTGCTGATCGTAAAAAAATGTTTTTTGATACGGATAGGCTTGATTGGGCAATGGGTGAGTTGCTAGCCTATGGAACCCTTTTAGAGGAAGGTTTTAACGTCAGATTGTCGGGGCAAGACGTTGAGAGGGGAACCTTCTCTCACCGGCATGCTGTTTTGAAAGCTGAGGCTTCTGAGGAAGAACTGATCTTATTGAATCAAATTAATCCTTCAAATCAAGGGAAATTTAGGGTATACAATTCTCTACTGTCAGAATACGGTGTTTTAGGGTTTGACTATGGGTATGCGATGGCCAGTCCGAAAACATTAACCATTTGGGAAGCTCAGTTTGGAGACTTTTCTAACGGCGCTCAAATTATGATTGATCAATATTTATCCGCTGCTGAGGATAAATGGAAAACACAAAACGGCATTGTCATGTTACTACCTCATGGCTATGAAGGTCAAGGAGCAGAACATTCCTCAGCTCGAATGGAGCGTTATCTTCAACTTTGTGCAAAAGACAATATGTTTGTCGCCAATTGCACAACGCCAGCCAACTTTTTTCATTTACTGAGAAGGCAGATGAAAGGCAATTTTAGAAAACCATTGATTATTTTTACCCCAAAAAGTCTTTTGAGGCATCCCATGGCAGTTTCAAAGGTTGAAGACTTGACAAATGGTGCTTTCCAAAGGGTTATTCCTGATGGTGAAGTAGATCAAAAACAAGTTCAGAAGTTAGTTTTTTGCTCTGGTAAATTTTATTATGATTTGATTGATGCAAGAGCTGAAAAGAATCGAATGGATGTTGCCATTGTAAGAATAGAACAACTATTTCCATTACCATACGAAGAAATTCAATCTGAAATTGATCGCTACAGTGCAGCAAAAGAAATTGTATGGGCACAAGAGGAACCACGTAATATGGGAGCTTGGGGCTATTTACTTTTGCAATTGCCGCAAGCCAGTAAAATGAGACCAGCCACTAGAAGATACTACGGCTCTCCTGCAGCAGGAAGCGCTGCTAGGTTTAGAAATAGACACCGCCAAGTGATTGATTATGTTTTCGACCCTTCTCAAGACAACTTCATTAGGAAAAAAAAGTAATAGGCTATCAATCCAATTTTAAAGAAAAACATCTTTATTGATTAGTTGTATTTTCGAAATTTGTAAAATCATACCATTTGAAATTAAACACTGATAAGTTCATCTTTAAAATCATAATTGTTTTTACGATGATTATGTCATGTTCTGATATCCCCTCAAATATTTCCGATGATTTAGATCAACCGGATTTATCTGAGCAAAAACTGGATTTTTTGGGGATTACCAATAAGCATAAATTAAGCGCTGCATCCAAAAGAGCACTCCAATGGTCGAACGATCAACTTTACAACAATGATTGGTATTTTGAATATTCCGTTTATGATCTGAAAGGAGATTTTGCTTACCAGGAGGGTGTGGTAAGAAGAGACCCAAGTGCTATAATCAAACACCAAGGTAAATATTACACTTGGTACACAAAAAGTATTGGTAAAACTGATGGATTTGATGGAGATATAAATAAGGATAAGGTCTTCCCTTGGGACAGATCAGATATTTGGTATGCTACTTCCGAGGATGGGGTTATATGGAATGAACAAGGGGTTGCTGTTTCGAGGGGTCCCCAAGACGCCTATGATGACCGCGCCGTTTTTACCGTTGAAATTATGGCTTATAAGGGAATGTTTTATCTATGCTATCAAACAGTCGGAGGCCCTTATAATAAAAGAGTCAAAAATCAAATTGGTTTAGCTTGGTCAGATAATCCGAACGGCCCTTGGACAAAAAGTCCCAAACCCATTCTTAGTCCAACAGACAATGGAATTTGGAAGGGTAACGATCTTCAAGATAGGTTTTCAGTGATTAAAAAAGGAGACTTTGACAGTCACAAAGTACATGATCCGTGTATTATCCCTTACAAGGAAAAGTTCTATTTATACTACAAAGGAGAGCAAATGGGTGAAGCAATTACATTTGGTGGTAGGCAAATTAGACACGGTCTTGCCATAGCTGACCACCCCAAAGGTCCTTACGTTAAGTCTCCCTATAACCCGATCAGTAACAGTGGGCATGAAATATGCGTTTGGCCATACAATGGTGGAATCACTTCACTAATTACAACTGATGGTCCTGAACGTAATACGGTTCAGTGGGCCAAAGACGGAATCAATTTTGAAATAATGGGCGCTGTAAAAGCTACCCCAAAAGCTATCGGTTTAAATAGAACACTAGACCAAGAAAAAGCCCCCCTTGAAGTTTTACGCTGGGGCTTAACTCACGAATACAAAAATTATAACTATCAGTACATCAGAGGGTTTAAAATCAAAAAAAAATAATACCCTGAATCGTCCATCCAAAAAAGATTAATTGTATTAAATAATATGATCAAAGCAAACCCTACAGAGAATTACGATCATCACTTCCATCCTCATTTTGAAAAAATCTTATTAAGGATGTTTAATAAATGTTAATTTTGCAAAAAGGATTTGAACATATAGATCAGGAGATTTAGTTTTTCTCATGGCATAAATCACGAAATAAGTAACTATGATTTTAGAGATGAAGGTCCCTTCACCGGGGGAATCGATAACCGAGGTAGAAATCGCCCAGTGGCTTGTCACCGATGGTGATTATGTAGAAAAAGATCAGGCGATTGCTGAGGTAGACTCCGATAAGGCTACATTAGAGTTGCCTGCTGAAACCGGTGGAACGATCACCCTAAAAGCGGAGGAAGGCGATGCTGTGGCAGTTGGCGCGGTAGTCTGTTTAATCGATACTGAAGGTCAGCCGCAAGAAGGACAATCTGCTGCACCTAAAGAAGTTGAAGAAAGACCTGTAGTTAGTACTCCTGACCCAGTAGTTCAATCAAGTTATGCAACTGGGACAGCCTCACCTGCTGCAAAAAAAATAATTGCTGAAAAAGAAATTGATATAGAATCCATTATCGGTTCGGGAAGAGGGGGAAGAATCACCAAAGAAGATGCTGTAAAAGCAATTCCATCGATGGGGTCAGCACCAGAAGGTTCCAAAAGAGGAGAGGAGCGTAAAAAACTATCGATGCTCAGACGTAAAGTTGCTGAGAGATTAGTTGCCGTGAAAAATGAAACGGCAATGCTCACTACCTTCAACGAAGCTGACATGGCTCCCATTTTTGCATTGAGAAAACAATACAAAGAAACTTTTGCCGAAAAACACGGTGTAGGGCTTGGGTTTATGAGCTTTTTTACCATGGCTGTAGTCAGAGCACTCAAGTTGTTTCCTGACGTAAACTCAATGATCGATGGAGATTATCAAATTTCTTATGATTATTGCGACATCAGTGTTGCAGTCTCTGGACCAAAAGGACTAATGGTACCTGTAGTGAGAAGTGCCGAAAAACTTACTTTCAGAGAAATTGAAAAGGAGATAAAAAGATTAGCCACCAGAGCCCGAGAAGGTCAAATTACTGTTGATGATATGACCGGAGGTACCTTCACCATCTCAAACGGTGGGGTTTTTGGCTCCATGTTGTCAACCCCGATAATTAATCCACCTCAATCGGCAATTTTGGGAATGCACAATATCATCGAGCGTCCTGTTGCTATTGATGGTAAAGTTGAAATTAGACCGATGATGTATTTGGCACTGTCCTATGATCACCGCATCATTGACGGTAAAGAATCTGTAGGTTTTTTAGTGGCAATAAAAGAGGCGTTAGAAAAACCCCAGGAAATATTAATGGACAATGATGTCAAAACGGCGCTGGAGTTATAAATCCTCGGTCTGAATTATCATTGCTTTTCTTTTGTAATCAATGATAACTTTATTTTTTCGAAGAAAGTCATTTCCCAATATGCCGTCAATAGTCTCTCCACCTTCTTTAACTAATGTTGCATTAATGTGCTGCATATCCAGCAGAACAAAAGTGTTTTGACCAATACGATATCTTCCAAGAAATAAATTGCATTTGTGGGCTAAAACGGCTTTCATTTTATCCTCCCCCGCGCCAGCGGCTTCAAAGGGGTCTCCTTTTTCTTTAATCCCGAAATGATCTTTTAATGCAAGTGCAATACAGCTATTGGATGCTCCTGTATCTATTAATAAGTTAGCTTTAATACCATTGATTCTTGCTTGACAACTCAAGTGATTTGTTTGGGTAAGCTTGATTTTGACTTTTTTCACAGCTGGTTTTTTAAACAATGGTTTAATTTTTTGTAAAAGTAAAAAACGAAATCTTAATTTTACCCCAATGAGAATGATAGATACCCATACCCACCTTTATGTTGAGGCCTTTGATAGCGATCGGACTGAAGTGATCAATAAAGCCATAGATAAGGGAGTCTTCCGTTTTTATTTACCTGCCATAGATAGCACGTATACCGACAGAATGTATGAGCTAGAAAAAGAATTCCCACAACATATTCGCTTGATGACTGGGCTACATCCAACTCACGTTAAGGAAAACTACTTGGAGGAACTCAATCATGTTAGCGAAAATTTGGCTAATCGTGATTTTGTAGCCATTGGAGAAATCGGAATTGACCTGTACTGGGATAAAAATTTTTTAGTACAACAACAAGAGGCTTTCAATCAACAAATAATTTGGGCAAAACAAAATAACATGCCCATTGTTATTCATTGTAGAGATGCTTTTGATGAGGTTTTTGAAGTGCTTGATAATCATAAAGGCGAAAAACTCTATGGAATTTTTCATTGTTTTACAGGTAAATATGAGCATGCCAAACGTGCCATTGATTTTAATCTAAAACTGGGAATTGGAGGAGTGGTGACTTTCAAAAATGGAAAAATAGATCAATTTTTAGATAAGATTCCCCTTGAAAATATCGTTTTGGAGACAGATTCACCCTACCTTGCACCAGTTCCTTATCGCGGAAAACGTAATAAAAGCGAATATTTGACTTTGATCAATCAAAAGTTAGCTGAAATACATTCTATTGCCGATGAAGAAATTGCACAGATTACAACTGAAAACGCACTGTCTGTTTTTGAAAAATAATTTATTTTCATAAAGTATTGTTAATCATTTAGTTACAATAAATCTTTATCTATTTAAAATTTTAAAAAAATATTTTTTTTTTGTTTATTGCCTTAAATTGTACTAGTATTTAGAGAGGTGGCCGAGTGGTCGAAGGCGCACGCCTGGAAAGTGTGTATTCCGTTATCGCGGGATCGAGGGTTCGAATCCCTTCCTCTCTGCAAAAAAAATGCGTTAGTATGTATTTTTTTTTATCTTTAAAAAATTAAAAAACACAGAACAAAATTTCAATCAAAATGAGAAAATTATTTTTTGCCCTAAGCTTCTTTGGGATGTTAATGACCCAATCATTGTCTTATGCTAACACAACATTAACACTACCAACTCAAGAAACGGAAGTTGCGGATGAAACAGCCTCGGAAGAAGCCCCCATGATGGAGGAAGCTCCTGCGGTTGAAGAGGTTGCTGAAGAAATGGAGGAAGCTGCAGCTCCTGAAGTTTCATTCACGCAAGAATTAAAGAAAAGATTTATCGAAGGAGGTCCCGGATTCATGGGGATTGTTTTGATTTGTTTGATCCTAGGTCTTGCTATAGCCATTGAGCGAATTATTTACTTAAACCTCGCAACTACAAACACACAAAAGCTAACTGCTGGCGTAGAAGAAGCGCTTGCCTCTGGAGGTGTTGACACTGCTAAAGAGCTTTGTAGAAATACAAAAGGCCCTGTGGCATCTATTTTCTACCAAGGCCTAGATAGAGTTGATGAAGGCGTTGAAAGTGCTGAAAAAGCTGTCGTTGCTTACGGTGGTGTTCAAATGGGTCAATTGGAAAAAAATGTTTCTTGGATTTCGTTGTTTATTGCACTTGCTCCGATGCTTGGATTCATGGGAACGGTAATCGGGATGATTCAGGCCTTTGATAAAATTGAAGCTGCTGGTGACATGCAACCGTCTCTCGTTGCCGGAGGTATTAAAGTTGCTCTTTTGACTACGGTTTTTGGTCTAATTGTAGCGATCATTCTTCAAGTATTTTACAACTACATTATCGCCAAAATTGATAGTATTGTTAACGATATGGAGGACGCGTCCATCAATTTGATCGATATTCTTGTAGCGCAAAAAAAATAAACATCTTACCTCATGAAAATTCAAAATATAATTAAAATTATAAGTGCCATCATTGGCGTCCTAGCTGCCTTTTTTCTTTTGAGAATTATAGGCACTGGTGATGAAGAAATAAAAATGGCTGCTTCTATGGGTGATTACGGTGCTGTTTCAGCATTGGTTGAATTGTCAAGAATTGTCTTAATTCTAACGGTAGCCATTACTTTAATCTTTACTCTGAGAGGATTGTTTTCCGATGGTAAAAAGTTAAAAAAAGCAGGAATATCCATTGGTTTTTTCTTGGTTATTATCTTAATTTCCTACTTGCTATCTGAGGGGGTTGAGACACCAATGAAAGATGGAGAAGTACTGTCTGCTAGCAACTCTAAATTGGTTGAGACTGGAATCAGATCTTTTTATCTTTTATCAGTTATCGCTATTGGACTAATGCTGTTCTCTGGCGTCACCAAATTATTAAAAAAATAATTTAGCTATGGCCAAAAGATCAGCACCCGAAGTAAATGCGGGTTCGATGGCGGACATCGCATTCTTGCTATTGATTTTCTTCTTGGTTACCACCACGATTGAAACTGATAGTGGTATCAACAGAAAACTTCCCCCTATGGAAGAGCAAGATGATCCACCGATCATCAAGCAAAAGAATATTTTTACTGTTGTGGTTAACAAAAACAATCAACTTTTAGTTGAGGAAGAGCTAACCGATTTAGCCGAACTTCGTTCACTTGCCGTTGAGTTTCTAGACAATGGCGGTGGAGAAGGAGACGAAGCTTGCAATTATTGTCAGGGAACCAAAAATCCCAAATCCTCCGATAATCCCGAAAAAGCAATTATCTCTTTAAAAAACGATAGAGAAACTGCTTACAAGGTTTATATATCAGTCCAGAATGAACTCGTGGCGGCATATAATGAACTTAGAGATCGAGAATTTACACGTCTTTATCCAAATGAGCTTATGACGTTTGTAGAAGCTGACAAGAAATATAATGATCCTCGGACATCACCTGAAGAAAAAGCCCGATTAAAACCGCTGCTAAGTGAAGTGAAAATTATGTTTCCTCAGAAACTGTCAGAGGCAGAACCCAGTAAAACTAAATCTTAATAACAATGTCAAAGTTTAAAAAGAAAAAAGGAGGTGATTTACCAGCCATATCTACGGCTTCCCTTCCCGATATTGTATTCATGTTGTTATTCTTTTTTATGGTAGCCACTGTAATGAGGGACAGCACATTAATGGTCAAGAATCAATTACCGGCAGCCGATCAAGTTCAAAAATTGGATAAAAAAGATCGTGTAATGTATATCTATGCTGGTGAACCTTCTAGTCGTTATACTGATAAATATGGAACGCAACCAAGGATCCAATTAAACGATAAGTTTGCTTCAGTAGCTGAGGTTGCAGCATTTGTTTTGGCAGAGCGAGCTTCAAAGCGTCAAGAATTACAAAATGTATTGACCACTGCTTTAAAAGTTGACGGCGATACTAAGATGGGATTGATAAGCGACATCAAACAAGAGTTGAGAAAGGTCAATGCCCTGAAGATCAACTATACTACCCGAGTTGGAGGTTTTAAACAAAATATTGATTGATTTTTTTTAACAGTTTTTGAAAAGTGCCTTTTATTGGCACTTTTTTTTTTGCTTATTTTTGAAGTCCTATTTGATTTTAGCGTCCTATGAACTTTAGACTGTTTACTTTTATTTTCACGCTTGTTATCGGTAGCTTTACTCATGCACAGAAAGACAGCCTTTCAACAAAATACAGGGAAGATCAGTTTTTCTTGAGTTTCTCAATGATTCTTCAACAAGAGTCTATTCAAGGATTTAAACAAAATGGTTTTTCAAATAATATTCAAATGGGATTTATTAGAGATATACCATTAAACAAAAAAGGCGACTTAGCTCTTGGTTGGGGGCTTGGATATGGTTTTCATAAATTTGTTTCTAATTTAAATTTGGATGACCAGGATCCGACCAACCTCACTTTCTCAGTTATTGCAAACCAACAAAATAAACAAACTTTTTCCAGCCTCTTCATTCCTATTGAATTTCGTTTGAGGACATCAACAATCGACAAAACTGACTTTTGGCGGTTCTACGGTGGATTTAAGTATAAATTCAATTTCAGTTCTCGATTTAATTATGCTTATGGCGGAAGCTCAAAAGAAAAATTTATTAGGGATCAAAACGCTGCTGTTTATCTTTCCCTCGGATACAATACTTGGAATTTATTTTTTGAGTACGACTTAAATTCAATCTATAAAGACGAACTGACCCTAGTAGATGGGATACGCCCAAATGTAAGGGCAATTAAGATTGGATTGATTTTTTATGTATTATAGCTAAATCGATTTTCTCAATCTCGCCACTGGGATATCCATTTGTTCCCTATACTTAGATATGGTTCTTCTAGCTACATTAAACCCTTTTTCTTTTAAAAGGGAGGATAGTGCTTGATCTGCAAGAGGTTTTTTCTTGTTTTCCTTTGCAATCAAATCTTTGAGAATTTTTTTGATTTCAATAGTTGAAACGTCCTCACCCTCGTCGTTTTTCATTCCCTCAGAGAAAAAACTTTTCAAAAGCTTCACACCATATGGCGAATCAATATATTTACTGTTGGCTACTCTGGAGACTGTAGAAATATCCATCTCGATTTTATCTGCGATATCTTTTAGGATCATCGGTCTTAGCTTTTGTTCATCTCCTGAGATAAAATAGGCACTCTGATATTCTACGATGGCATTCACCGTCAAAAATAGTGTTTGATGACGTTGTTCTATTGCATCTATAAACCATTTTGCAGCGTCTAGTTTTTGTTTGATAAACAATACTGCTTCTTGCATTGATTTATTCTTTTCAGGGGCTTGAGCATAACCTGCGAGCATTTCTTTATAACTGTTAGAAATTCTCAAATCTGGGGTATTTCTTCGGTTTAGAGTCACTTTTAGCTTTCCGTTATCGATACTCAAAATAAAGTCGGGAACGATGTGGTTGTTTTGGCTACCCTCCGACAATGCCCCTCCTGGCTTTGGATTCAATTTGGCAATTTCGTCAAATACTCCTCTTACTTCCTCTTCGCTAATATTAAATCGACC
>CEOK01027594.1_pt1 | contig 12563 bp, 9 predicted proteins | sample 427001 | NCBI WGS metagenome assembly CEOK01 (sample SAMEA2591108, study PRJEB7988) | marine metagenome | isolation source: saline water (ENVO:00002010), including | reverse complement strand
ACTCGTAATGGTGACATTATTACGGGCTCACGTGACGATGTATCGGTATTACAAACTGATAAGCAATATGATTTACGAGTAGTACAGGAAAGTATTAGAGCATTAGAAGAAAGAATGTCTTTTGCATTTCTACTACATACCGCAATACAACGTGATGCAGAGAGAGTTACTGCGCAAGAAATTAGATACATGGCTGAACAGCTAGAGACATCAATGGGAGGAATATATTCCCTGTTGTCTATGGAGTTTCAATTGCCATTAGTAAAACTATTGATGAAGCGGATGTCTCAAACAAAAGAGATACCTGCTTTACCAAAGGGGTCTGTAAAGCCAACGATTATAACAGGCATAGAAGCTTTAGGTCGTGGCAATGACTTACAGAAATTAAGAGAGTTCATTGCTGAGTTTGTAAACTTAGCCTCGGTGAACCCAGCCATCATGCAAACTCTTAACCCAAGTGATTTGATAAAACGAATTGCTACAGGATTAGGAATTGAAACAGATGGACTGATTAAATCACCAGAGGAAATACAAGCTGAACAAATGGCTCAACAAGAACAGATGATGCAGGAGCAAATGATGGGTGCGGCCGTAGACGGCGCAGCTAAATCAGTTCCGGGCATTGCTAATAATATAACCAAAGGAATGATGAATAATGGTAGACCAAGTTGAAATTAAACAAGACGAAACAACAGCAGAAAAGCCAGTAGAGCAAACTATTGAAACAAGTAAGCCAGAAGGCTTGCCTGAAAAATTTAATTCAGTAGAAGACTTAGCAAAGTCTTACTCTGAGTTAGAGAAAAAATTAGGAGAGAGTAAACCTGAAGAAACTCCTCAACCAAAACAAGAAGAACCTAAAACAGAAGATTTAGAAATTGCAAACAAGGCTGCTGAAAGTGCTGGCCTTAATGTGCAAGACCTACAAGCTGAGTTTGATAACTCTGGTGAATTAAAAGCTGAAAGTTATGAAGCATTAGACAAAGCAGGTATCCCTAAAGAATACGTTGACCAATTTATAGCAGGCCAACTAGCTATGCGTGAAAATTTAGTTAGTGATGTTAAAGGCGTTGCTGGAGGAGAAGATTCCTATGGAGAAATGATGGAATGGGCTTCTAATAATTTATCTGAAAGTGAAAAAAATGCTTACAACAATGCAGTAAACAATACAGATGTTGAAGCTATTAAGCTTGCAGTAGTAGGACTAAAGGCACGTTACGAAAGTGCTAATGGAATAGAGCCTACACTTACTAAAGGTAAAGCTAGTCCGTCAACTGAGGGCGGTTTCCGTTCTTGGGCTGAAGTTACAGAAGCAATGGCTGATGCTCGTTACCAAAAAGACATCGCCTATCAGGATGATGTGAAACGTAAAATTCAAAACTCAAATTTATAAGGAGAAGTTATGGCTAAACGTGGATTATATGCAAACATAAACGCTAGACGTAAGGCTGGAACATCACGTTCTAAGTCAAAGTCGACTATAAGTAAGAAGGCCTATGCAAATATGAAAAAAGGTTTTCCGAAAAAATAAATTAAACGTGCCCCTTTACGGACTCGAACCGCAAACCTAAGCATTACAAATGCTTTGCTCTACCAATTGAGCTAAAGGGGCGAACGCCTAATTGTTTTAAAATATATTTTATAGTTGTGCAACCTTTATAGGTGGCAACTGCTAAAACATAACCAAGCAAATGCTTGACCCTCTGAGGAGGACAATCTTGATTATGAGCTGAACTTATGTGGAGGCTTTCTTTAAACAACAATCCAACCAAGGAGAATAAAAATGGCAAACGCAAGCCCAGTAAGTGTGGGAAGAGTTAACGCCGGTGGTTCGGAAGACGCATTGTTTCTGAAAGTATTCGCAGGAGAAGTTTTGACTTCTTTTGAAAGAGCTTCAGTAACAGCAGGTGCAGAGACTGTGAGAACAATCTCTAATGGTAAGTCTGCTACATTCCCAGTAATGGGAAGAGTGGCTGCTGCTTATCATACGCCGGGCGCAGAAATCACAGGCTCAGACGTAAACCACAACGAGAAAGTCATTACTGTTAATGACCTTCTAGTTTCTTCTGTATTCTTATCGAATATTGAAGAAGCAAAAAACCATTGGGATGTGAGAAGTGCATACTCGCAAGAGATTGGAAGAGCTTTGGCTTTCCAAAAAGATAAGCACATCTTACAAACTATTGGACAAGCATCTCTAGCTTCTGCAAACGTATCTGATTCAGGATATGGAGCAGGAACAACACTAACTGATAGTAATATCGCTAGTGCTACAGATGCTACTGCTGCAAACGCAATGATTGATGCAATCTTTGACGCTGCTAAAGCACTTGATGATAACTACGTTCCAAAGGAAGGCAGAAAATGTTTCCTTAGAACTGAAGAGTATTACAAGTTAGCTAACGGCACTAACGTAGTGAACGTTGACTTTAGCGGACAAGGCTCAATCGCTGACGGAAAAGTAATCAAAGTAGCAGGTATTGAATTAATACCTACGCCTCACTTTGTTTCTTCTAACGTGAACTCAGGAGTAGACCAAGGTTCTGCAACTCAGGGTGGTTCAAACCCTCAAGCTGTAAACCTTTCTAACTATGTCGCTCTTGTAACTCACCCTTCAGCAGCAGGTACTGTTAAACTAATGGATTTAGCAGTCGAGTCTGAATACGACATAAGAAGACAAGGTACTTTAATGGTAGCTAAATACGCTATGGGACATGGCGTACTTCGCCCAGAAAGTGCAGTAGGAATTAAGGAAGCTTAATCCTAATAGAGGGGGAGATTAATTTCTCCCTCTCTTTTTTATATATTATGGCAACACAAATCACACCCACAGAAGAGTTACAAGCTGTAAACATTATGCTGAGTGTCATAGGAGAAGCTCCTGTGAACACACTAGCTGGTGACACAACTACAGATGTATCTATCGCTAAAAACCTTTTAGATGAAACATCAATGTCTATTCAAGCAATGGGCTGGAACTTCAATACACATTACAACTATGTAGTCACTATTGATGATACAGGTAAAATACCATTACCTGCTAACTGCGTACAAGCAGATGCCTCAAGTTCATTTCGTAGTTCTAACTATGTAATGAGAGCTGGCTTCTTGTATGACTTAGATAACCACACCGATGTTTTCACAAAAGCTCCAACAGTTGATGTTGTATTGGTACAACAATTTGAACACCTCCCAGAATATGCAAGACGCTATATTACAGCGAAAGCTTCAAGACGTTACGCAGCTAGAGTTATTGGAGATGGTGAGCTTACATCCCTTGCAGCGCAAGATGAGCAAGAGGCTTACATAGCGTTTCAACAAGCAGATAGTCGTTCAGCAGATGTAAATATCTTAGAGGGAGATGCAAACACATATTCGATTATTAATAGAACACCTAGAAGGACTTACTAATGCCTGTAGTTTCACAAACTATACCAAACTTTTTAAATGGTCTAAGTGAGCAAACTCCAACGCAAAGAGGTATCAATCAAGGTACTGACCAAATTAATTATCAAAACAATATTGTGGAGGGTCTAACAAAAAGACCACCGCTAGAATTTGTTGCTACTGTAGATAGTGGCAATGTTTATCCTAACACTATAAAGTTCTGGAATATAAACAGAGATGCTGCATCAAGATTTATTGTTACGTTTTACAATGGAGGCGTAAAAGTTTTTGGATTAGATGGTACTTCGTATCCTGTCAGCTTTCCAAATGGAACATCTTACTTAACATCAACAAACCCACGTGAAGATTTTAATTGCGTGAGTGTTGCTGACTTTACATTCATTGCAAACAAATCAATCATTCCAACTGCTAGTGCATCATCTAGCCCTGCAAAAGTAGAGGAGTTTTTGATTAATGTTGCAAAATCACAATACGGTATTGAGTACAAGGTAACAGTTAATCATCCTAGTATGTCAAATCCGATTGCAGTTATCTTCCAAATGCCTTCAGGTAATGATGCAACAACTGACAGTACGTTTCGTGATACCAACAAAATTAAAGATATATTATTAAATGGTACTTCTAGTACACATTGGAACTCAGGTGCATCACAAATAGGATTTAAAACTATTAACGCTACAAGTGGAGCAGTTTTATCAACTACTCAAGGCCTTTCTAACTATTCAGGTATTACATCTCATTTTACTTTTGAAAGTTATGACTCAGTTATTTACGGTAAACCAACAGATGGTAATGCTGGTTATACTGTTGAGAGTGCTGATGGTCAGGGTAACTTGGCTATGTACGTTGTTAGAGATGAAATACAAGATTTTAGTCGTCTACCATATTACGGAAAAACTAATGTTAAGATAAAAGTTACAGGAGATGAAGGAGACACTCTTACTGACTACTTCGTAGCTTTCCAAGGTAACGGTGTTTGGTCAGAAACTATTGCCCCGGGAACATCTTTAGGACTAGATAATACTAAAATGCCACACGCATTAGTAAACAATAACAACGGTACGTTTACATTTAAGCAACTAACATTTAACGAACGTATATGTGGAAGTATAACTACAAACCCTGACCCGTCTTTTGTAGGTCAAGCAATACAGAATTTAACTTTTTATAAAAATAGATTAGGCCTTTTGTCTGGTGAGAATTTAATTTTCACAGAGAATGGAGGCTTCTTTAACTTTTACGGAACTACAGTAACTCAAGTATTAGATACAGACCCGATTGATATTGCAGCTTCAGGAACTCAGGTAAACACACTTAAAAACTCAGTTGCCTTTAATGAAACGCTTTTACTATTTTCTGATACACAACAATTTAAGTTAGATACTGCTGGAGATACAATTACACCTACAACTGCTATCTTGAATGCAGTCTCTACGTTTGAACACGATGACCAAGTTCAGCCAGTTGCTGCAGGTCGTTTTGCATACTTCGCACAACCACGTAATAACAATACAGCTATAAGAGAATACTATTCAGATGATGATACACTAACAAATGACGGTATAGATATTACAGTTGCTGTACAGACGTTGATACCAAAGAATGCTTTTCAAATTATTAGTAACAATATTGAAGATACATTATTTGTTTTATGTCACGATGATAATGATGCGCAGACTGCCCCTTATTCTACAGGTACTAATGTTGCGCCAGCAGAGGCTGACACTATTTATGTTTATAAATACTTCTTTGACAAAGGAGAGAAAGTACAAACAGCTTGGTCAAAATGGATATTTAATGGAGCTAAACTATTAGGAGCGGTAAGCTTTGAGTCATTCCTATATGTGTTAGCTGCAGAAGGCACTACTACAAAATTATTTAGAATTGATTTACAAAATTTAAAAGAAACAAGTCTATCATTTAAAATTTATTTAGATTTGAAGGCAAGTGTTACAGGCACGTATGATGCAGCAACAGGCAAAACTACATTCACTTCGCCGTATGGAGCTAAGACAGGATTGATTGCTGTTAATGCAACGACAGGAGTAAACTATACCGCTACTAATACAACAGGGTCTACTTACACTATTGATGCAAACGCTACTAATTTATTTATAGGCGTACCGTTTACGTCTACCTATGAGTTATCTCCTCAGTACGTGAGAGAAGATACAGGTAGAGGACGATTAGCTATTAGCTCAGGGCGCTATCAAATCAGAACAATTACTTTTGATTTTAATGACTCAGGATTTTTTAAGGTAAACGTTACACCTAAAAACAGAACTACAAACACAACGGAAATGACAGGATACGTTATTGGGGACAGTCAATCAGTTATAGATGCTCCGCCAATAGTCTCTGGCCAACTGCGAGTACCTATAGCAGCACGTAATACAGATGTTGATGTGTCAATTGTTAATGACAGTCACTTACCTGTACACATTACGCAAGCTGAAGTTGAAGGGTTCTATCACAGAAGGTCAAGACGTATTTAATGGAAGTAGCATACGTTCGTGATGCCGAACTGAAAGACGCTTTAGTTTTAGCAAAGATTATGCGTAAGGCAGACAGACAAGAAATAATGGCTTCAGATGGTGTTGGGGCACTAGAAGCGTTAGTGACACCTTTTACAATAAAGGGAGCTATGAATTTTTCTATTATGGGAACTGGCGACCAAGGCGTAGTCGGAATGTTTGGATGCGTACCTAGTGTTGACCCAGAATATGGATGCGCTTGGTTATTACAAAGTGAATTATTACTAGAACATAGAAAACAATTTTTAAAAGAATGCCCTTATTGGGTCGCAAAAATGGGTGAAGGTTACAATTACCTCTACAACTTTGTTGATAAGAGGAATTGGGTCTCACTTAAATGGTTACAGTTTTTAGGTTTTGAACCTAAAGAAGAATTTGAAGAATACGGTCACGGTAAAATACCGTTTTTATTAATGATGAAGGAGATAAAATAATGTGCTCAGTTGAATTAGCAGTAGCTGGTCTCAAAGTTGGCTCTGCAGTTGCAGGATGGCAAGCCGATAGACAACAGGCCTCTAATCAAGCTTATGCTGATTACAAAACTAAACAAAACGCTGACCAAGCATATCTTACTGATTTATCAAAAATAGAAACTGAAAGAGGACTGTCTGCAAGAGAAAAAGGTAGAGAAGAAATGAGAGCTAAGATGAAAGCAAAAGCAGATTTAGCTGCAGCTCAAAATGCCGGCTTTGGTAACGATATAAGAGTTGCTCAAGATATAGGAGTAGTCTTTGACCAAGAATATAACGACATTGCTTTCGGTTTTGAAAAAGACATGATTACTCTTAACAATCAAAGAGGAGACGCATACGCAAACCTCCAAAGAATTTATAACAACATCGCTCCAGTCTATACACCAACTACAGGTGACTTATTACTAAGAACTGCTTCAGCAGGAATGGAAGGTTACGCAACAGGAAAGACAATCACATCATAATGGCATACAAATCACAGGTTACTAATAAATATATGGGCTCTAGTTTTGCTGGAAGAGTAAATCCCGGGAGAGAAAATGAGCTTACACAATTAGCAAAATCATTAAACACACTTTCAGATGCAGCTCCTAGAGCTTTAGGTGCTTATAAGGATGAGCAAGTAAAGAAAGCAGAAGAGCAACTTGAGTATCTAAAAAGTACAATGTCACCAGAAGAATTAAATGCTTACATCTTAAAAGGTGAAGACCCAATACTTTCTAACAAGTGGGCTACCTCAGTTGTAGATGGTAACGTTGGGCGTTTCCAAGCTGGTGAAGTTATCAAAAATATAAGAGAAAACTATGGTAACTACGACTATGAGAAACAAACTCTACAAGAATTTTACAGCCAATACCTTCCAGATATAGCGTCTAAAAGTTCATCTTACAAAAATGGTTTTGGTGTAGCTTTTAATAAGTGGTCATCAGAGGAATATATGGCAGATGCTGATATGAGAGCAGTAAAAGCTACAGAGAAAAAACACAGCAACGTAATTAATTTTCTTGATAATACAGTTACCGATATGAATGAATACTGGGCTGTTATGAGTTCTTTCGCATCAAAGCTTCCAAGCACAGGTGGTCAAGAAAACTTCTTTTTAACTACTGATGAGATGAATAATGTCGCTCTACAACACGCAAAGTTTTTAGTTCAAAACGCAACATCTTTAGAGCACTTCGATAAAGCTATGCAAATTTTATCAATGGACAGAGGTATGGGTAAAAAAGGTACGCCACTCGGTTCTTTGCTAAGTACAAAAAGAGAAGATGTTGGACAGCTAGTAAACTCTATTAGTTCTGAAAGATACAGATTTGAAACAAGAATGATGCAAAGGCAAGATTGGCAAGACAAAGAAAATATTAAAGACCTATTTGTAGAAGCGTTTGTTGATACAGATATTAACGATGATGTTGCAATGTCAAAAGTACGCCAAAAAATAATGCGTCTTGACCCTGCATCTATTACAACATTCGATAGGTTAAATGATTTAAACAGACAGGCTATTGCACCTGAAGGAGCTAAGTCAGCTTTCTTAATTAATATTGCTGAAGGTAATTATAACGATGACATAAGTTTAATGTTACGTGACTTTGAGAGAGGTGAGTTCCCAAGAGAATTACTATCGCAAGCATTAAACGTGTGGGGAGACTCACACAGAAGAATGCAAACAGGCACTCAACCTATTTACACTTCTAATGTCACATACAAGGACGGCATTGATATGATTAATAGTTCAGTCAAGAAGTCATTTACTAAAAGTGGAATACTTAGTGAAAACTATTTTGAAGCTGCAAGAAATTCTACGTTTTATCTTGAGTCAAGTATTCTTGAGTTTGAAGCAACAGGAGACCGTACCTTTGAAGAGCGCAGACAATTTATGCAAAGCTTAGGTGATTACGTAACTCAAATGTTCGTAAGCGATTCAGTCGTAGACCCTGCATTCTCGCCGTACGCAACAGTCTCAGAAATGAATACAGAGTTATCTCAAAACCAAACTGATATACAAACAATAATTGAACAAGCGTCTCAAGCCGTAAATCAATTTGATGTAGAAAGCTTAATAGGCTCTAACCTTGGAGACGTTAATCTAGCAAGTGACGAGGAAACTCAAAATGCAAGAAATCAAATTTTAAGTGAAGTAGTGTATCCACAATTAGCACAAGCAGTAATTGACCAGATACCTGCTTACCTACAAAACAACTTAGAGCAATTCTTTACTGCAATGTCCGATATGCAACTTAATGATTTGGCAGAAGCAATGAATGTAAGTTACGACCAACTTTACAATGCTATGGGTCAATACTTTAGAAATCAATAATGGTAGACTTTACATTAGGGGCTGAAGAAAGCTTTGAGAGAAATATTGGTGTCAATTATTCAGGCACTATAGGTAAAGCAAACCAAGCCCTGTATCAGGAAAACGCATTAGACACACTTACAACTAAAGATTTCATTAATACGTTAAGAGATTATTACGAGTGGAGAGATGGCGATAGTGAGTTTACTACAAGAGGCACTTACCAAATCAAAGGTGCTAGTGACGCAGATATTTTAGAATATTTTTATCACGATAGAACTTGGCGTAATAACAATACAGTAGGTATGGGTAGTGATTTAGCAGATGTTATGGGTCAAGACGACCCGTTAAGATTACAGCAGCTTGCAAAAATTAATAATGTCTATCAAAACTTACCTAACTTTTGGAATGACCCCAACAGAGATTTTGGCGATTGGCTGTTAGACTTTGGAGGAGCATTACTTTTAGACCCTGTAAATGTAGTTGGTTTTGGAGTGGGTGGTACTGCTGCTAAGAACGCTTTTACAATTGAAATGAAAAAACAATTAAAAGGAAAGATAGCAGGCAAAATCAATGAAGGTGTAATTAAACAAGCAACTGCAGATGCAACTCGTAAGGCTTTTGCCCCGGCTGTTTTAAAAGGGGGAATATATGAAGGGTTAATATCGGGAGGTGTTGCAGGTGTTTCAGACACAATCTTACAACACACAGCCATAAAAACAGGCGTACAAGAAAACTTTGACTTTGGAAGACTTGGTATTTCTACTGCGTTTGGAACAGGTTTTGGAACAGTATTTGGAGGAGCATTTTCTGCAGGTAGTTTTAAATTGAAAATGAGAAGTAACCGTAAGACAGGTATAAAAAACTTACAGGACATACATAACTACGGATTTGATGAATTACAAGGAGGCAGATTATTTAATGATTTAACTGAACCAAAAGTTAAAGGTGAACGTTATCAGGATAAATCTGCAGAAGAGATTGCAAACATAAAAGAGTATAACAAAATTGAGCCTAAGAGTTCAGAAGACTACATAAAACAATTAAGAGAGACAGCGCAAGAGCCGGGCGGTAAACCCCCAAAAGAAAAATTTAATTACAACAGATGGATGGAAGGAGACAAAGACCATACACCTGTACAAATGATAAAAGTTTTAGCTCGAGAATTATCTGAAAAGATGGATGCTGATATTGAGATGAAGAACTTCCAACAAATAAGAGAAGAGGCAGTTTTAGTTGGATTAAATCCTACAGAGTTAGTTAAAAATATACAAAAGTTTGGAAACTCTAAAATTGCTGCAGAGATGTTAGCAATGCGCCAACTAATTAAAAAAGAGTCAGACGATATGGTCAAGCTTGCAAGGGAAGCAGAAGACATCAATATTAATTATTATGACAAGCAATCTATAACAAAAGAATTTTTAGCTAGAAGAGAAATGATTTCTCAACTTTTATTTATACAAAAGAATGCTCAGTCAACTTTAGCTACGGCTCTTGCCTCACAAAGACAAGCTGTTGATGCAGATAAAGCAGTACAACTTTTAGTTAATCCTGAAGATATTGTTATGGCAAGAAAGCTTGAGGGTAATCCTGAAGAGTATATGCGAGCTGTAGCAAAATTACACGATGACAACCACATAATCTTAGCATTACAAAATGCGGAAAAAGTTGGTAAGTGGGATTTAGCAGCAGAGTATGTAAACAACAACTTACTTTCTAGTCCTGATACACACATCTTAAACATCGCTTCTGGTCTTATGCAAACACAATGGAAACCATTGGTTATGTTGACAAGGGCGGCGTATATGACACCTACTAATAAAGCACGTGCACGTGAAATAGCAGGTGAAGCAATTGATACGTATGTCTTTCAATACGTCTACACCCTAGAAGCTATCCGAGCAGCTTATAAAAGTTTTAGAGCAGGTAGACCAATATTAGATAGTCGGGCTCTTAAATATGACAGCAACATTAGACAGGGACAATTAGAAAACTACCTAAACAAAATGGTAGAACTATTAACGCCGAGTAATGCTGTTGGTAGAGGTGTTCGTTTCGTAGCAAAAGCTCCGATTAAATTAATTACTGCGCCATTAAGAGTATTGTCTGCAGGTGATGAATTTATGAAATCTATGACTTTTAAAGCAAGGGCTGCGGCGCAAGTCAATTCACGAATTGCAAGAGAGAACCCTGAAGTCTTTACAAGGTTAGATAATTTCACAACTGCTAGAGGTGCAAAAGACATTCAGAAATTTAATGAACTTTCAGCAAAATATATGAAAGAGTATATGGATGAGTTTGGTCAAGCTAAGTCTACAGTTCAAGGCAGTAAAGGTGCTGTCAGAGGAGACGTACTAAGAGATGCTGACAAATTAGAAATCAACGACCCATTACATTATGCAAGAGAGGCAACTTACACACAGCCTGCAACTTCCCAAGCACAAAGAGCTGACGGAACTTTTGAAGGCGCAACTGAAGGCCGAGTAACAGGAGCTGTTCTTGACTTTACAAACAAGCATAGATGGACACGTGCAATGGGCTTACACTTTATCAATACACCTTCAAACTTAATTAGATGGAACTTTCAACATTTACCCGTGTTTGGAAAATATCAGTTTCAAATGAAGCAAATGCTTAAAAAGAATAGAGACGGTGATTACATAAACCCTGAAGCTGCTGCTGAAGCAAACGCAAGAATTACAATGGGCTATGCTTTATGGATTGGAGCATTTACTGCTGCAATAATGGGTAAGACTACAGGCGGAGGCTCAAGAGATTGGAAAGCAAACAAAGAAAGAGAAAACCTTACAGGATGGCAACCGTATTCCTATAAAGGTAAAGATGGCCGTTACATTGCTTTAAATAGATTAGACCCATTCTTTACACCTTTTGCAGTTGCTGCAGATATGGTTGATGCAATGACAGACTTCTTAGAATTTAACGAAGAGCTTACACCATATCAAGAAAGCCGAATGACTGAGTTATCAATGGCTGTAATTGCAAGCATGACCCGTAACTTTACATCAAAATTCTATACAAAAGGGATGTTAGAAACTGCAGACCTATTATTAGGTGATGGGTTGATGATGACTAGAGACCCAGAGCGTAAAAGTGGAATGTTCTTTGGAAGAACAGTTTTTAAATGGATGCCGTTATCAGGCATGATGCGTTACAACAACAGAGTTTTTGATGAATACAATCGTGAGCTTTGGACATTTACAGACCAGCTAAAAACATACAACCCGTTTGATGACCCAGATGCAGTTATGCCTGAGCGTAATATGTTTGGTGAAAAGATTAGTCGTAAGAATGGATGGTTGTTTGGATTAGGAAAGAAGACAGGCTTATGGTCATCACCTTTTGCTATGACAAACTTTAAGAATACTGCTGTTGCAGATTTCTTTGAGAAAAGAGATATTAATTACAGAAAACCATCAAAGATAGATAGATACTCTAAGATTAATCTTAAAGATTTAAGAGACCCTAAAACAAACCAGACTGCATACGATAGATGGATGGAACTTAAAGGTGAGATTAAAGTTTCTTATCAAGGAAAAAAGAGAAGTCTAAAAGAAATAGTTGAGTTTATGGTACTTAATAAGAAAAGTAACTTGTATAGAGACTTGCCTGAAGGAATAGTTGAGGGAGAAGATTTTAGACAAGACGCATTAGTCAATATCGTAAGACAGTTTGAAACTGCTGCTTATGATGAAATGATAAAAGAGTTTCCACAAATAGAAGCAGAAACAAGACGAAGAGATAAGGCAATAAGAGATGCCTCTAAGGATGCACTAAAAGTATTTTTAGAATATTAATCAAAAGTACCCGTCTTAGAAGAAAATTCACAAATAA
>CEOK01074258.1_pt1 | contig 12566 bp, 19 predicted proteins | sample 427001 | NCBI WGS metagenome assembly CEOK01 (sample SAMEA2591108, study PRJEB7988) | marine metagenome | isolation source: saline water (ENVO:00002010), including | reverse complement strand
AAAGATCATATCCCTCATTGCGAGAGATGAGAACCAACACCTCGTCCTTACCCAAAACATTTTAAATAACTGGAGAAAAGGTGATGATCCAGATATGCTAGACATCATTAAGGAAGAAGAGGATAATCTTTATGAGATGTTCCGTAAGTGTGTAGATGAAGAGAAAGCATGGGCAGAGTATCTATTCAAAGATGGTAGTATGATTGGTCTAAATGATAAGTTACTACATCAGTATGTTGAATGGATTGCAAATCGTAGAATGAAGTCAATTGGATTGACACCAGTATATGATATACCTGCAAGAAACAACCCACTACCTTGGACACAGCATTGGATCTCATCAAAAGGATTACAAGTTGCACCACAGGAGACAGAGGTTGAGTCATATATTGTTGGTGGTATCAAGCAAGATGTCAAGAAAGATACATTCTCAGGATTTAAACTTTGAAGTTTCCTTATTCTAAATCATATTGTTCAGTTATTGATGGTAAAGTATCAAGATGGTGGCCTATGATTGATTTAAGCACTTTGGATGACAAGATAAATAATCTCAAGGTGAGAGGTTATTGGGATGAAAGCACAGTCTGCTAAAGCAAAGGGCAGAAGATTACAGCAATGGGTTCGTGATCAACTGATAGAACAATTAGAAGTACATCCAGAAGATATAGAGTCTCGTAGTATGGGAGCAGGTGGTGAAGATCTGATTATGGCCCGTGCTGCTAGACAAAAGTTTCCTTATAGTATAGAATGTAAGAACGTAGAGAAACTGAATATCTGGGAAGCATATTCTCAAGCAACTGCAAACTCAGGTAATTATGAACCGATATGTGTAATCAAAAAGAACAACGTGAAACCACTTGTTGTTCTTGATGCTGAATATTTTATTGATCTTTGTTCTAAATTAGAAAATGGAAACACTTAATGGTAATGCATACTCTGATCCATTTCCTCATTTAATATTAGAAAACTTTTATAATGAAGAGGAGTTAGAGTTAGTTTGGGAAGAACTTAAATTTTATACTAAACCAGGAAAACTTCTTGAACCAAAAGATTTTGGAGGAGTTGTAGATAAAACAAATTCACATGCGATTGCTTTAGATGCTGTTTATATAAATGATAGGAAAAATAAAGTAGATTACAGAAAACTATCTAATATCTTAACTGTAAATAGAAAATTATTTTTACCAGAGATATTAGAACCTTTTGCTAAAATACATGATTGTTGTTCGATTGCACCAATGGCAACCTACGATGTCACAAAGATAAGATATTATCACGATGAAGAGTATTATGATGCACATATAGATAAAACTTTTCAGTTCTTAGCATTCTCATACTTCTACAAAGAACCTAAGAAGTTTGAAGGAGGAGAGTTATATTTCCCTGATTATGATTATGAAGTTCCATGCACAAATAATTCAACAATAATTTTACCTGCTTGGGTAAAGCATGGTGTAAAGAAGGTAAGTATAAAAGATTCAGACTATTATGATGGTTGCGGTAGATATTGTATTTCGAGTTTCTTTTGTTGTGCTCATCAATTGATGATGGATTATGCTGGAATTACTTAAGAAACTCCAGTATCAGTTGTACCACCAGTAATTGTTGCGTTGTTAGTTATATTTACAGTAATACCACTTGTTCTACGGATTGCTGCACCATTTCCACCACCAGTACCACCGCCACCTGTTACATTATTTTCACCTTCTATACTTCCTGTGTGAGTTCCTGACGCACCATTTCCTCCTGCAGATGCGGTTCCATTACCACCATCGTTACTATTACCACCTTCTCCACCAGTTCCATTGGAACCTCCACCACCACCGCCACCACCGTGAGCTTGGTTATTTTCTCCTCCATTCCCACCATTACCACCAGCAGTTGTAGTGCCATCTGCTCCACCATCTATACCTTCACCTGCAGGTAGTCCTTGACCGCCACCACCACCGCCACCACTAGCTGCGTATACTGGGCCTCCAAAACTTTCTTCTCTTTCTACTTTTCTATAACCACCTCCTCCACCACCACCATATCCAGCAGAAATTATTCCATTATTAATGACTGTTGTTCCAGTGAATTGAACACCTAATCCACTACTTCCACTACCTCCGTTGTCACCAGATGCATCTCCATCACTTGTTCCAGCCTCTCCACCATCTCCACCTGCACCGTATATTGCACCAGAAGAACTAACTTCTACAGTTAAGACTGTTCCTGAGTTCCAACCAGTTCCAGTTCTTACAGCACAATTATTGATATTACCTGTAGAAGAACCAATTGTTTTGTTAACATGAATTCTAGTTTTAGTTCCACCTGAGTTTGTTGGACGAGTTGCAAACCCACCAATTACAGTATGAGTCCCAGTTCCAGCACTAGCATCATACCTTGTTTTTGCTACTGTTGGTCTGTTTTCTGTTGATCCAGAATGGTAATCTATAACTACATTCAATCTTTTATCATAAAACTCACTAAATTTTATTGCTCCACTCTGTGGTATTCCAGTATCTAATGGTTGATTTGATAATCCACCTACAGTTTGACTAACTCTATATTCCCCCAAGTCTCGATCATTATTCTGACCAAACTCTGTTTCGATTTCACTAAATGATAATGGGGATCCAGATGATTTAACTGCCATTTATCCCTCCAAAGATTTAACTTTAGTATCTAATTCTTTAATTGCTTCGATTAATAATGGAACTAGTCGGTCATATCTTACTGCTTTTGTTCCGTTTTCTCTTGTAGTTGTAAGACCTGGTAGTCCAAGTGCTTCTATTTCTTGTGCGATTATACCAGTTCCTTCTTCGCCATTGTAAATTGACTTTTCATTCCATGTAAAAGTGTTACCACTGATGGAAAGAACTTTATCAACTGCATTTGATATTGGAGTAATATTTTCTTTAAGAGTTGCATCAGAAGATGCAAATGCAGTTATGTCTCCAAAACATTTAAATTCTGGAGTATTACTTCCACCAACAATAAAATCTGCTATGGTTACGTTACCATTATTAGCATTATTTTTACCAACAACCGTTATTCTACTACTATTACTAACACTAGTGCTACAGAATAATCCGAAAGCAGCATCATTACCACCAGTGCTGACTATATCACCACATGCAGCATTATTGGAGTTGAATTCAAGATGACCAGATAGTAATAATTTATCTTGATTTGGTAATTCTTGAATCTGACTCACAGTCGGGTTTACAATTAATGGAATTCTATCAGCCATTTTATCAATATACTTTTTTTCTATTTATCATACTAAATAGAGTATATGAAGTGAATAGGACTTAGAAATGATAGTCGTTAGGTGTAAAAACTGTAATAGAGAGTTGTCGAGCCAATCAGGAAAGACACAGTGTTGTGGTTGCTCAAACATGATGACACTTGTAGATGATGTTATTACAGCAAAAGATTTAGGTAAAGTCATAATAGTTAGAAACTTACCGAAGAGAAAGCATAAAGATTCATTAACAAGTGAAGATTTGGCATGGCAAGAGGCCAGAAAGCAAAGAAAAGTCAGGAAATTAGATTTTGACATTCGCTGACATTTACATATGCCAAAAGTTTGTTATAATATAGATATTAAAAAGCAAAGATCATGATTAAACAATTAATCACTGAGTTTCCTTTAACTGATGTTCCTAGAGAAAGGACTGTTACAGAGGAGAAGATAAGAAAATACACATATACTAAAGATGAAGTAGATGTACTAATTGATGCTGCTGTTGAAAAGGCTGTCGCAGAGGCAGTAAAGATTGATGAGGCATCAATGGCAAAGCATAATCGTGATGCCACTGTCCTCAGTATGATTCTTGGATTCACTACACTTGCATTGTTTGTTGACGGATTGTTAAGAATGTTAGGTATTGTTCCACCATTTATGGATTTAGATGTTAATATATTAGAGAGAATAGTTGAAAGAGTTGAGAGTGATGTCATAGATAAAGTCAGACAAGTTCCAATCCAAAAATTATTCCAGAGATAATTAAGAGGGCATTAAACGACTAAATATTACGATATGTATAGTTTTATTAAAATGAGATCACCAAATAATACGATGGACTTTTTATTGATTTCCAGTATGGTTCTAGTAATGGTAGTATTTGCTAAATACGTGGGAATATAATGAGTGATTTAATGGTGTTCATATATTTTATTTGCTTTGCAGCAGTAGCAGGCTCAGCATTCGCCCTTATGTGGAAAAATATTTACGATATAAACCAACCAAGGAAGATGAAACCACTTCATCCAGAATTATCTGAAACTAAAGATGGTGATGAATTAATGACTATTAACTTTATCCCAGAAGTTGATTTACAATTTACACCCGATGAGCAATTCAATGATCTTTTTCTCAAAAAATCTCTTGAAAAAAGAATGGAAGAACTTGAAGATGATGGTGAGAATACTTCTACAGTAATAAAATGAACAAAGAACCAAAATTCAAACCAACTTTCGAAGGTTGTTATAATTTTCAGAAACTTAAGGAGGAAGGACTTATTGATAATGAATCAATAGATGATCAGATAGTCCTTATACACACTACACATGATGACGGTTGTTAAACTGTCACATCCACGTTGACTTTACCTTGAAGTTGACTTATAATATGTGTGTACACGTTTCAAAGCAATGACGCTTACTACTAAATTTAAAAAAGATCTTAGCACACTCCGTGCGGCCGCAGCAAAAGAAATCTTTTTGGATGTAAAGCATCCGAAATTATACAAAAAAATATGTAGATATTATCAAAATGAAGTTGAATTGATGGGAGAAGATCCAGAAGCAGATTATAATGTAATTTTAGAATGTATTCAAGAAGATCTAGAATCTAAGGAGGTAAACTAATGAATGTTATCCTAGAAAGATACCCTTATAGATATGTTGAGTGCGGAACACTCGACAATGGATATCCTGACTATCGTATTCAAAAGTATAATGAATACACAGAAAGATACAGAGATATGTATCTATGTGACAATGGAGCACAAATAGATATGGCAATGGAGGATTTTGAATATACTAAATGGTTAGATCCAGCCGATGTTCCTTGTTATGTTAATCACGCAAATGAATCAAATTGAACATAAACCTTGGGGAAGTTATGAAGTTCTCCTTGACGAACCTAATTACAAGGTGAAGAGAATCGTTCTGAATCCATATGAACGGTTCTCTTTGCAGTATCATAAAGGTCGTGAGGAACATTGGGTAATCGTAGATGGTAGTGGTACAGTAGAAGTAAAAGGTAGAGAGTACCATGCTATCATGAGATCTCATTGGGTGATACTACCTAAAGAAATACATCGTGCCACAGCAGGCCCAGATGGTTTAGTCTTTATTGAAACACAAACAGGGATATGTAGGGAAGATGATATAATAAGATTAGAGGATGATTACGGTAGGATTGACACAAAGCAATATTCTTAGTATAATATATAATATCGCAAAAGAAAAATTACTGTGAAAAAAGTTTTAATTACAGGTGGTGCAGGTTTTATAGCACACCACTTAATTGGTCACATACTAAAGAATACTGATTGGGAAATAGTAACTCTAGATCGTCTTGACTATAGTGGCAATTTAAATCGTTTACATGATTTGATGATTCCGTTTATGCCTGAGACAAAAAGGAGAGTGAAGATTGTTCATCATGATTTAAAAGCAGAATTAAATCCTTTAGTTAGAAGTGAGATCGGAAAAGTAGATTACATATTACATCTTGCAGCTGGATCACATGTAGATCGCAGTATTGATTATCCGATGGAGTTTGTATTGGATAATGTAGTTGGAACTTGTAATATATTAAATTTTGCTAGAACCATAGACAATCTTGAATTGTTTATGTACTTTAGTACAGACGAAATATTTGGGCCTGCTCCAAATGGAATAAAGTACAAAGAGGACGATAGATACAATTCTACAAATCCATATAGTGCAACAAAAGCAGGTGGTGAAGAATTAGCAGTTTCTTTTGAAAATACATATGGACTACCAATTTATATTACTCACACAATGAATGTATTTGGTGAACGTCAACATCCAGAAAAATACATTCCTATGACAATTAAAAACGTCAGAGATGGAGGTATGGTAACTATACACAGTGATTCAACAAAAACAATACCTGGTTCAAGACATTACATTCATGCTGAAGATGTTGCATCTGCTGTTTTATTTCTAGTTAACTATAAAGGTAAATTTGAACCAACATGGGGAGGTGCAAAATGCCCTAAGTTTAATATTGTAGGTTCTGAAGAATTAAACAATTTGCAACTAGCACAAATTATTGCTGAAGCACAAGACAAAGAATTGAAATATCAATTAGTTGATTTTCATTCAGCAAGACCTGGCCATGATTTAAGATATGCCTTGGATGGAGAGAAAATGAAAAGCATAGGATGGACACCTGCAAAGTCTGTTCGTGAAAGAATTGCCGATGTTACTAAATGGACTCTTGCCAATAGTCGTTGGATTAGACTATAATATATAACAAGGAGATTTAATTAAAATGAGCGAATACAAAAGAACAGCATTAGTTTTGGGTGCAGGTGGATTCATCGGCAGTCACATGGTCAAAAGATTAAGAAGTGAGGGATATTGGGTAAGAGGTGTGGATTTAAAATATCCAGAGTTCTCTGAAACAGAAGCAAATGAATTCATTCAAGGTGATTTGCGTGATGTCGATTTCGTTCGTCGTGTAATACAATTCAAAGGATATCAAGGTAATCATTTCAATGAAATTGCATATAGATTGATCGAACCATTTGATGAGATCTATCAGTTTGCTGCTGATATGGGTGGTGCAGGTTTTGTATTCACTGGAGATAATGATGCAGACATCATGCACAATTCAGTATCAATTAACTTAAATGTTCTTGAAGAACAAAGAAAGTTAAATGAAACATTTAATGGTGAAAAGAAAACTTGGACTGAAGCAAATCGACCTAAGTTAGATTGGAAGACAAAGATATTCTATTCTGGTTCAGCATGTATGTATCCAGAGCATAACCAACTTGACCCTAATAATCCAGATTGCAGTGAATCATCAGCATATCCAGCAGAACCCGACTCAGAATACGGATGGGAGAAACTCTTCTCCGAGCGTCTTTACCTTGCTTATGGTAGGAATTATTCTATGCCTGTACGGATTGCTCGATACCACAATATCTTTGGCCCTGAAGGCACTTGGAAAGGAGGTAGAGAAAAAGCACCAGCAGCAATCTGTAGAAAAGTAGCATACGTTCCTGAGTCAGGTGGATCAGTTGAAGTGTGGGGTGACGGTAAACAAACCAGATCATTCCTTTATATTGATGAGTGTATTGAAGCAACAAGGAGACTCATGGATTCAGAGTTTATTGGCCCTGTCAATATCGGTTCTGAGGAAATGGTATCAATAGATGAGTTGGTTGAAATTACTGCAAAGGTTGCAAAAAAAGTAGTACGAAAGGTTTATGATCTAAATGCACCTCGTGGTGTAATGGGTAGAAACTCTAACAATGACTTGATAAAAGAAAAATTAGGATGGGATTATACAATGACACTTGAAGAAGGAATTGAAAAAACATACGGATGGATTTCTTGGGAAGCATCAAAAGAAATTTACAGTGATAAAAATGTAGTTGGTATGAATGTTATTTAATGACTATTGGATTTAATCATCTTGGCCAATTAGGTCAATTGGGAAATCAAATGTTTCAGTATGCTATAACAAAATCTGTAGCATCAAAGTTAAATGTGCCTTTTAAAATTCCAAATCATCAAAATGTATTTGACGATGGTATTGGTAATAGGTATACGATTCTTTTGTTTGACATATTCAAATTAGAAAGTTTGAATGATTTTGGATTTGTTGATACTCAGAAATATGTTCAAGAAAAACATTTTCATTATGATGAAACTATCTTCGATATATTACCTCAAGAAGATTGTTCTTTGTGGGGTTTCTTTCAATCCGAAAAATACTTTAAAGATATTGAAAATGATATCCGTAAAGATTTTAGATTTACAGATAAGTTAGTCTCTTCTTGTTGGAGTCTGATTAAAAATGTAGATAATCCAATCGCATTGCATATTAGAAGAGGTGATTTCATAATTAATTCTCAGAATCATCCACCATTATCCTTAGATTATTATAGAAGAGCTTTAAAATTATTTGATGATGATAGGCAAGTGATTATATTTTCTGATGATACGAAATGGTGTAAAGAACAAGAAATTTTTAGTGATGATAGATTTCTGGTATCAGAAGATAATGATCAATCTTATGATTTGTGTTTAATGAGTATGTGTGATGATTTTATTATTGCAAACTCTTCTTTCTCTTGGTGGGGTGCTTGGTTAGGAAATAGAGGAAAAGTTGTTGCACCTAAACAGTGGTTTGGTAAAGGACTAAATCATGATACAAAGGATTTGTATTGTAGTCATTGGAGTGTATTATGAAAATGTCAATTGCGGTTCCCACTTGGGAATCATATGGAAAAGGAAATGAATTTTTGGATGATCTTTTTAGAACTTTAGAGATGCAAACATTTCAAGATTTTGAAGTTGTAGTTTCAGATCATAGTAAAGATGATAAGTTAGTGGATGTCATTGATGAGTTTCAAGATAAATTCAATATATTATATGTCAAGAATAAAAATGATAGAGGCAATGGGCCAGCAAATACTAATAATGCAATAGATAAATGTTCTGGGGATATAATCAAAGTAATGTTTCAAGATGATTTTTTCTATGATGATGAAGCATTGAAAAAGATTTACTATACATTATATAATAGTGATAAGACTTGGTTGTTAAATGGATCTAATCATACTCAAGATGATGGTCGTTCTTTTTACTGGGAAATGTATCCTAGATGGAATGATAAATTATTAGAGGGAGTTAACAGTATCAGTTCACCATCAGTTCTAGCATTTAAAAATAATGTAACTCGTAGATTTGATTCTACATTAACTTACTTCATGGATGTTGAATTCTATTATGGAATGAAAGAAGATTACGGAGATCCTATACTTTATGATGATGTGTTAATCAGTAATAGAGTTGGTGATTATTCAGTAACAACAAACGTTTCAAATAAAAATAGAGATTACTACGTCACTAAAGAAACAAAATATTGTAAAGAAAAGTATGGAGTTTTATGAATTTTAATTTTGAAAAATATAATGTTCCTTTTGATCATTACATAATTGATAATTTTTTACCAGATGATATTGCAAAGTCAATATCAAATGATTTTTTAGATTATGAGAACCAGAAGTGGTATTTTTATAACAATCAAATTGAAAATAAAAAAGCACTTCAAGATTGGGGAAAGTTTTCTAAAGAAACATATAAAATATTTCAATATTTTTGCTCACCAAGTTTCATAGAACAAATTAAATCTATAACTGGAATAGTAGATCTGTATCCAGATTATGGATTGCATGGTGGTGGTTGGCACATGCACGGAACTGGAGGCAATCTAAACATTCATAAAGATTATTCTGTGCATCCAAAACTTGGATTACGAAGGAAATTAAATCTTATTGTATATCTAAGTGAGGATTGGAACCCAGAGTGGGGTGGAGCTTTAGAATTCTGGTCACATAATCAAAACAACAATAAACCACTATCACTTGAAAAATCAATAGATTGTGTGTATAATAGAGCAGTGTTATTTGATACTACTCAAAATTCTTGGCATGGTCTTCCGACTCCACTAACTTGTCCGAAAGGAAAGTATAGAAAGAGTATAGCAATGTACTATCTAACTGATTCAGATAACAATGAAGAAGTTAGAAAAAGAGCTTTATTTGCACCAAGAAAGGAACAAGAAAATGATCCTAAAGTACTTGAATTAATTAAGGAGAGAACTAAATGTACAAAGTAATGATTGTTGGTCACGGATTTGTTGGATCTGCTGTGGCTTCATTATTCTCAGAAAAAGAAAAAGTAATCGTTGATCCTAAATTTACTGACACTAAATTATCTGATTATCCTGGTATAAAATTTGATGCTGTTTTTGTTTCAGTTGATACCCCAAAAGCAGAAGGATTTAAATTATTAGATTCTATCCTATGTGAATTAGATTATACAATGATGAAGGGAACACCAGTTTGTTGTAAGTCAACAGCAACACCAGAGTTTTATCATGAAGTGTCCCAAAGATATAAAAATATAAAAATAGTTCATAGTCCAGAGTATCTTAACAAATCAAATCCAATTAAGATGTTTCAAGGACAGAAGTTTTTTATAATTGGTGGAGATCAACATGCTGCAATGGCAGTAGGACATATATTTAAATCAAGATTAAATCATGTAAAGAATATTAGATATACAGATATAAGGACAGCTGCAATGGTAAAATATTCTGAAAATGCATTTCTTGCTATGAGAGTAACTTTCTTTAATGAGTTATATAAAATGCACAAAGCACAAGGATGCGAATCCACCTATGATGAATTTGTAGAGATGGTTGGTTTGGATGAAAGAATAGGACAATCTCATAACAAAGTTCCTGGTCAAGATGGTAAGTTTGGGTGGGATAGTCATTGTTTAAATAAAGATCTATACGAATTGCAAACTTTTGGTGGTAGTTCTTTGGTAAAATTTATTAGAGAACTCAATGCCGAACACAGGAGTATTGAATCGTGAAGATAGCAGTATTAACTTCTTCTATTGGCAGCACACAATTACTAGATCCAATACCATTTGATGGTGTTGATTACCATGCTTTTGTTGATTATGTTAGTGATAGTAGTAGGTGGATAAAGCATCCTATAGTTCCGTTCTCTGTTGATACTAGATATAAAAATCGCAGAGATGCAAAAGTATATAAAATTCTTCCCTTTGCTTTTTTACCAGATTATGATTATTATTTTTGGATAGATTCGACACATATCTTAGAAGCAAATCCATATGAAATTATTGATAATTATTTAAAGGATAGTGATGTAGCAGTATTCAAACACCCAGAAAGAGATTGTGTATATATTGAAGGTAATTTTGTAAAACAAATAAGGTTTGATCATCCTAACTTATTGGAGGATCAACTTGCTTTTTATAAGGATGTATGCTATCCTGAACATAATGGTTTGTATGAATTACCAGTAAGAGTTCAAAGAAATACTAAATTAACTCAACAATTAGGCTGGATGTGGTGGGAGCAAATTTGTATGTTCTCATCAAGAGACCAAATCAGTTTTCCTTTTGTTTGTCATCAACTAGGAATCAAACCTACCGTACTTCCAGGTATTGCAAATACTATCAGAGGTAACAAACTTATGCCACAATTAATCGTATCAAATCACAGTAGAGTATTATGAATATTTTAGAACAAATTGCTGCAAAGGCAGAGAAAGGTGATACAGGAATGTCATTACATTATGGATTTCTTTATTCGTGTGTAGTTGGATTGGAAAGTAAAAAAGTTTTTGAATTTGGTAGTGGATACTCAACACATGTTATTTTAAATGCCTTAGAAAAAACAGGTGGTATTCTTACTAGTTGTGATGTGACAGATTTTAGTGTGAATCCATCTATTACAGAGTATACAAAGAATAGTAAATCTTGGAATTTTTATAATGGTAATAGCACTGAAATATTCGAAGACATTGATATGGAACAATATGATCTAGTTTTACATGATGGATCACATATTGGTGAAGAAGTACTAGTTGATTTGAATAACATTTATCCATACTTAAAACATGATGGCATTTTGATTACTCATGATACAAGACATCAAACTCTTGGTGCAGGTATGAGTAAAGCAGTAAATGAATTTGTAAAAAATAAAGATGTAGATTTCTGCACATTACCTTATGGTTATGGACTTACCTTTATCAGAAACAAGGCTAACTTACAAAACAAAGTGGAGTTGACTTGGAGAAAAAGATGAAGATTCTTTTTAATGAGCATCCAAACAAAGGTCTCCAGAGAGTTGGTTACTGCTCATACTATGGTGAAATCTTTTATGCACTAGAGGAAGTCTGTGAGGTTACTTCATCTTGTGGTGTACCAAGAAGAACAAGTGAATTTGGTAGTGGGTATGATGCAATTGTAATGGGATTTGGACATACAGATTGTGGTGATGCAGGCCCAATGGCAACAATAAATGATAATAATATTCCTTTGTTTCCAATTTTAAATAAAGAATATACAGGATTGAAACAAAAGTTGGAGTGGATTAAAAATATGAAACCAACTGCTGCACTTACTGTTCATCATGACACAGAAGAGTATTCAAAGATTACTGGTGTCCCTTTTCATAGAATTATGTGGTCGGCAAATAAAAATTTATTTAAAGACTATGGTGAAGATTATAAGTATGATTTATTTTTCTCTGGTGTAACTAGACCAGAACAAACAGAAAACTTGAGAGAAAGAATTCTTTCTGATATGTCTAGTCTTTCCAAATACAATTTGTCTGTTAATATTAGATCACATAGAACAAACTATTCTGGAACAATTTTTTCTCCAGAAGATTATGCAAAAAGATTAGCATCATCAAAGATATGTTTTATTACAACTGGGCCTGCTGATTTAGTAGGAACTCGTTATTTTGAAGTGATGTC